>Ga0114960_10000631_pt1 | contig 29628 bp, 44 predicted proteins | sample C_130625_MF_Meta_FD_92637 | JGI IMG/M metagenome (GOLD analysis project Ga0114960, IMG submission 92637) | Freshwater microbial communities from Lake Croche, Canada to study carbon cycling - C_130625_MF_MetaG | ecosystem: Environmental > Aquatic > Freshwater > Lake | place: Lake Croche, Canada... | reverse complement strand
CTAGCTCCCGTTGCCCCAGTATTACCAGAGGCTCCTGTTGCTCCCGTAGATCCTAATCCACTAGCCCCTGTACTTCCTGTTGCTCCTCTCGGTCCTGTTGCTCCCGTAGATCCCGTAGAACCAGCGTATCCTGTGGCTCCTGTAGATCCCGTAGACCCTTGATATCCGGTAGCCCCAGTCGAGCCTGTTGCACCCGTGTAGCCAGTTGCCCCTGTACTTCCAGGGTATCCTCTAACTCCCGTTGATCCTGTTGCTCCTGATCCTGTAGCTCCAGCGTATCCTGTGGCTCCTGTAGCCCCTGTGGCACCTGTGGCACCTAATCCACTAGCTCCCGTTGCGCCTGTAGCGCCAAAAGGCCCTGTGGCTCCATCAAAACCTGTGCTTCCTGTGCTTCCTGTAGGTCCACCAGATGGACCAGTAGCGCCGTCGTATCCTGTAGCTCCTATAGGTCCTGTAGCTCCGTTAACCCCTGAAGAACCAGTATATCCGGTTGCTCCTGTAGATCCTGTTGCTCCTGCCCCTGTTGATCCTCTCGCTCCTGTGGCCCCTGTAGATCCTGTGGCTCCTGTAGCTCCCTGTCCTGTAGGTCCAGTGTCACCAGCGTATCCTGTGGCTCCTTGATATCCTGTGGCTCCTGAGGCGCCAACTCCACCAGCATTACCTCTATCACCTGAAGGGCCTGTCGATCCTCTACTTCCTGTAGCGCCGTCGTATCCTGTACTTCCTGTAGCCCCTGTACTTCCTGTTGCACCTATTTCTCCTCTACTTCCTGTGCTTCCTGTGCTTCCAGTATCTCCAATACCTGAGGCTCCTGTAGCGCCAACGGCTCCAGTGCTGCCCTTAGGGCCAAGAACTCCAGTAGCCCCATCAGATCCTGTAGCGCCAGTAGAACCAGGATGTCCTTGAACTCCCGTAGAACCAGCAACGCCAGTAGCCCCTCTTAAGCCTGTAGGTCCAAAATAACCTGTTGCTCCAGTAGCTCCAACAGGGCCAGCATTACCAGGTGCCCCAGCAATTGCTTCCTGAATACGTCCAGCTACAGCATGGCTTAGGTTTTCAAGAGTAATCCTTTTCGTTATATCGTTATTCTCGACAACGAAAAGATCTCCCTCACCTAAAGCCTCTGCGGGTGGTAATTCAGTTATTTTTTTAGGCTTTAGAGGCATACGTCTTAGCTCCTGTACGCTTTTAGCGACCCTACGTCGATACCGAAATCCTTTAAACTAGAAAAGCTGTCTTGGTTCATACTAGAGTATTGTAAACAGTAATAGTAATAAAATAAATATTAATATCACCACAATACCCATCTTACTGGTCTTACTATCGTTTACTACAGGCTCAGGAACTGGAATTGGAATTGGCGTTGGGGGTTCAGGAGCTGGCTCAGGCTCAGGAGCTGGGGGTTCAGGAGCTGGCTCAGGCTCAGGCTCAGGAGCTGGGGGTTCAGGAGCTGGCTCAGGCTCAGGCTCAGGAGCTGGGGGTTCATCAGCCACATCGTCAACAGGAGCTTCAGTAGTTCTGATTGTCCACACGTCGTAAGCTGAATCCATAAAATAGCTCAGTGGTATATAGCAATATCCATTGTCACCCCAATAAATACTCCAGCTGTTCTGTACAATAAGCACCTCAACTCCATCCGAGTTTTTCTTGTAGCCTACACAGAGCATGCAGTGACCGCCTATACTTGCTTCTGTAACTTTATCAGGTAGAGGAACGAAGCCACCAGTTGGGTTCATGAAGCTAGGATACACAGGTATACCAAACACGAACGGGTAACCCTCACTGAGGCAAGCTAGCAATGCCGCTTTATCTGTACGGGATAAGCTCAGATACTCTAGAGTCTGATGTTTTTCTGCGTCAGCGTATACTTGAGGAGAAGGCTTTTCAGTGAACCTGGATACAACATAAGGCCACACACGCTCCATAGCTACACCATCATTCACAGTGCTCTTTAGCGCATCACGAACATAAGCGCCATTGTCCATGTTCTGCTCACCATACTTTTCCCGTGTAGCATAGTATGTGAATAGTGGAGATGGAAGCCATGACGCTAGTCCGTGCTTCATCCTGACAAAGTTGAACAAGCTTGTTGTACCGAAAGCTGTACATGCTCCAAGATTTTTTTGATTCCTGATAGCTGGACACTGAGGTCTAAGATCCACATCAAGGAATATTGTTTGGTCTAGTCGAGGTTTGTAGGCTCTGTCTCTTGAGTCAGCTGGGGCTACTGGGCAACCGAATTTGATTTTATCTGTGTTCATATTTATCCTTGTACCGGGCTATTCGTGTTTTCTATCTTCTTGGCAATATCCGCTTTTCTGTCGAGATAGTTACTCATGTCTCTAACCTTGCTACCTACCGACACTCCTCCAGCAGCAGCTAGTCCGATGGGTCCTCCAAAAGCGAGAGCATCTGTGGCTAATCCTAGGCCTGCACCTACAGGGTCATGTTCCATCATTCGTGCTGGTGGCCCTATGAAATGCCCTAACGCAGGAATACTCTCTAGATATGTAGCTGGTCCCTGATGAGGTTGTTCGTTGTTTGGTGTATATGCTGGAAGCTTTGGAGGAACAACACCCTTTTGAGGAAAGTCCATAACAGCAGCACTACCAGTAGTCTTGATTGGATTAGCGTTAATATTGTTTATCTCAGAACCGATCTGAGAGTTAGTTCTATATCCTGGAGCTGCTTGCTTGAACAAGCTTAAAGCTTCTCGTTCACTGAGTCCATAGTCATTCGCTCTCTTAACGAATCCGGTGATGTATGCTTTTTTTAAATTCATGACGTTTTACGGGGTAATATATATTTCTGAGTCTTTTCGTAGTCTATCTCTGGCAGGCTCAACTTCAGACTAGTTTGATTATTGTACGCACTGGGTGGATAGACAACCTTTTCTTCACCCATGTTGATCAAACGAGACAACTCATCCTTATGCTTCTTTGCAGCTATATTGTTGAGTCGGCTAGCCACACTAGCTTTCTGAGATCTCTGAAGAACCTCACGCTCGCCGTTGATCATAGCTTTCCTTACATGCTCAGGAATTCCTGCAGCCTTGTTCAAGCGTTCGTATTCAAAAGGGTTGTCTTTCTTGATATGCTTGTGGAAGAACCCTCCAGGACTCTTCACCTTCAGTAGACGATGAAAGAGACTCGCTGGGACATCACTATACTTGTATTCTCCACCACTGTGGAAATGTACCTCTAGTTCCTTTTCTTTTTTGTCGTATCCTACAGCTTTGATATTACTGCTCTTGAGCTCGTGAGTGGCTTCAGCTTTTTTAAACGAGTCTAATAGATTTTTTCCATACATCTTTAGCTTAGTGCTTAGGCTAGGATTAGAAATCACTGCAGGGTCAGGCTTGATGTAATTTTCTAAGTTACTCGCCATCAGTCTATGTTTTTTACGCAGTTCTGGCGCAACTGATAGATGGGATCGCAAATCTCGAAAACCTGCAGGCTGTAAAAATTTCGCCTCACCTGCGTAACCTGCAGAAATCTCAGGATTACCACTAAAGAAATATCCGCTGGTATCTACGGCTTTACGTAAGTTGCGAGCATCTTGCAAGCTGTCAGAAGGTCCTCCTTTATACATATATCCGTGCTCCGAAGTGGGAAGAAGATTTGGAGTCACCGTGGAAGGTGAAGGCTTTTTTACAGGGATGAAATAGTTAGCCTTTAATTTTTTGGAAGGATCTACAATATTATGTTTACCTATAACCGTTTCGTAATTTAACTGTTTTTGCCAGCCTTGATTTCTTCCGTGCAATCTAACACTTTTAGGGTCTGCCAAATATTTAATTAACTTTTCTTTTCTTTTTAACTCATCTCCTTCTGCTAGATGTGGAGTAAATAACAATTCTCCCAGGCCTTCCTGTTTGATAGGATACTGCCCAAATAAATACGTTTTCCCGGTGGAGTCTGCGTTTAAAATTGATGTGATGTCCTTTCTTGTGGTTCCTAGATTAAATTTATCAGCTACACTGTCTCTCTCGTGACCAGTTCCACGTAACATTTTATCCACAATGCTCTCACTTAGAGTGAAGTCTTTAAATTTAGCCATCGGCTTAGCTAAAATCATTTTATCTAGATCGCTACTTTGAGTTATGTTATTTTTATGCAGCCTTTTTATAAGCTCTTGTTTTTTAGTAGGACTAGCTTTACGCAATATCTCCATTACCCGCCTAGACGCCTTACTAGCCTCTTTCTCTAGTTCGTGAGTGGCTTCTCCCTGTTTAGCTAGTGGTGCAGCAGTTTGCGGTTTACTGCCGACATCCTTTCTAGGCACTGCTGCAGGTGTACCTGGAGCATAAAGCTTTTGACTGTCACTCATTGCACCATTACTTTGTTTGGCGTAGTTTGGATTTGGAACCATCTGGTTTCTATATGCGTCTCTTGCCATACCAATACCAGTTAATCCAGCACTAGCTACCGCACCCAAGGGGGCTGTTGGAGGATACATCATCATTCCGTTAGCTACCGTATTTGCTCCAGATATGGCTGCACCTGTTAAGTCATTATCTTTCACTTTATTCACGGTGTCTACCCCGCTAGTATATGCTCCTAAAGCGGGAAGAGCCTTTGCGGTTACTGGGTTTTTAGCTAATAGCTTACCGCCAGCCATCATACCAGTTCCTGCTGCAGCTTGCCCATAATTACCATCGTATATGTTTTTAGCTACTCCAACACCGGCTGCAACGGTTTGAGCTGCACCTAACCCCTTTGAAAGATTACCTGCTAGGCTTTGTACTGGTGCTCCCGGTGGAGGAATCGCGCGGCTTCTTGATGTACGCATATAGTTAGCCGGCATACCTTGATCAGGTGTCGGTGCCTGAGGTTGCGGTGCCTGAGGTGTCGGTGACTGAGGTTGCGGTGCCTGAGGTTGCGGTGCCTGAGGTTGCGGTTGTGCTGCAGGAGAATATTTTAATTTGTCTTGCATGTAATCAGCTATGCTGTTTTTTGAAGTTCGCGCATTGTTCGCATATCTTCTCAATTCGCGAAATCCTGCAGGAGCAACATAATCAGGTTGCTGTTGGTTCATGGGAGTTCCAACTTTACCTGTTGTCAACGCCGTCGAATCTAAATATCTTGCAGATACTGCAGGTTCACCACTAAAGAAAAATCCTCTTTCTACAGGCATTTTTGACACTTCTCCTAAATTTTTAGCCGCCTGTATGGTATCTATAGGATTTCCCTTATACATATATCCTTGTAGCGCGTTAGGTAGTTGTGATGTGTGTATGCTACCAGGTTTATTTTCAGTGGAAGGTAAAAAATACTGTGTTGCATTTAATCTCTTTGCGTCTGAGCGTACGTTTTGTGAGTTTAATACAGTTTCGAAAGTGTTTCTTTTAGTTGGATCTAAATGCTCTTGACCAACACGATCTTTTAGTGGAGGTAGTGCATTTTTATCTTTTCTCACATCAAGGTTTGTATCTGTTCCATGTGGTGTGAAATAAGGTTCCTCTGTAAAATTAGGGTTATCTATTTTAAATTGAGCTAATACACCTTGAGAATGCCCTCGAGGATCTAAGACACCGCTCACGTTTTTTCCTTTTAGACTGGCATCTATTTTCTGCCGACTAAAACTATCACCATCTCTAAGATCTTCTACTTTGGTCGAACGAGGCCCTTCTTCAGGAGACCGATTACTCGTCTGGTGCATCTCGCGATATCTATTGGCTAATCTCGAGTTTACACTGCTATTATTATCAGTATTATATCCTCCATATCTATTGGCTAGTTCTCTTTGCTTGCTTCCCAGCAGATCAGAAAAGCTAGAGTTTTGTTGTATCGGTGCGGGGGTGTAAGAAGTGTATTGGGCACCATCATTAGAGGGCACCTGTACCGCCCTAGGTTGCTCATTGTTTTTCCCTAAATTTGTTACTCTGTCTAGTGTTTCATTTATTTTACCCTGATCTGCTGTTCCTAACATATCCATGATACGTCTGCTTGCAGACGACGCAGTTTTTTCTAGTTCGTGAGTCTCTTCAGCTTTTTTATGTAATATACCCTGCAGTTTCTTGAGCAGTGGTTCCAGCTCGTGTTCTGTATGATTATAGTGAAGCATACCTGGAAGCTTTTTAAACTTCTCTATGCCAGGAGCCCAAAAATCCACAACCGCCCTAGCCTTTTGTTGCTTCTCGAGTATCTCAGCAGGTGTGAATGTAATACCTTTCTTTTTAGCTGATCGAGCTATTCTCTGCGCTATACTCTGCTCAGGATCACCACCAACTACAATATGTGCTTTGTATTTAGCTAGCTCTTCAGGAGTCATATGACCTAATTGAGCTCCTTCTATGATTGCTGCTGCTGGACTATTCTCTAGTGTATGCTGATTAGCTCGGTGTACTAGATCAGTATAGAAAGTATGCTCTTCTGTGCCTGGAGTAAGAGACTTTTGCCAGCGACCATGATCGTCTTTGGTTACATATTCTTTAAACTCCGGATGAGCATCCACACGTTCTAGTGGAAGCTTTAATCTTTCAGCCAGAGCTTTGGCTAGTGTACTTTTTCCTGCGCCACTATGACCTGTTACTAGAATAGACTGACTTGGATCAGCTGCTGCGGTTTTTTCTAGCGACTCAAACAGCCTATTAACACTTTTATTACCTATAGCAGTCTTTTCAAAAGACTCTTTTTCAACTGAACCAGTCTTCTCACTAGCCTCCTTATCTAACTTGTGAGTGGCTTCAGCTTTTTTAACAGCACCCAATAGACTCTTTATTTTACCTAATAGAGATCCCTTAACTTCAGCTGCAGCAGGAGCAGCCAACACTTTTTTAATTTTATTTGGAATATTTAAAGCCTTACTATTTATTTGCCCCACTAATTCAGGAGCTTCACCAACTACGTTATATCCCTTATTATGTTTTAGACTATCCCACACACGTTTAGCATCATCACTCACTACAGGACCACTATGTAACACACCCTCAGGCTGTCGACGCATAACCTCGCCATATAGTTTCTTACCCAAACCCATTCCACGGAACTCTGGCTCTAGTATGCTGTGAGCAACTACTTTGCCTTTACCTTCGACGTCAGCTACTAGCATATTACCTATCTGCTTGTCACCGATAGCTGCCTTGTATTCCTGCAAGCCGCTAGGATCACTATGTGAGGTTATATCTACACTGTCTCTTAATCTGGAAGCCTTCTTCTCAACAGGACAACAAAGATCACCTTTTATCTCATATCCCTTTGGAACCCTATATTCCATATCTTCTAGAAACGACCCACTGAAAGCTTCACCCTTGTCTACAGCTTTACTTACAGCTTTAGGAACTCCAGCCTCTTTCTCTATGTACGAGTATAGATCCAAAGCCTCACTTGTCTTCTCTAGCCCAATATACTCATTAATATCTATGCTAAACCCTAGTTTACCCAGTAGCTCCACATCCTCAGTGTTCACATAAGCGTTACCATCAACGTCCACTATTCCTGTATTCCTTGCTACCTTACCAATACCCACTCCTCTAGGTTCAGTGGTTCGTGGTATCCTGGTAAACTGAGCTGGCTTCGGAGCGACGGGAGCAACATTTGAACGTATGGGACTATGAGAAACATCTTTAACTGCATCATTACCTGTGAATGCTGATAGACCCTCAGCTGGTTTGGGAGCAACGCTAGGTTGATATGGATTCGTTAATTCTTTAGTTAGCCCAGTCTGATGACTAGATTTGGTTTCGTTAACACCTGCCAGCTGACCTAGTCTTGTTGGACCTGGATTAGGTAAACTATTGCCTAGTACAACGGCAGATTTTTCCATTTTGCCGTTTTCTCCTGCAACTTTTGACCTATTCGCTAACAATTGTACGAGATTAAACATATATAGAGCAAATAATGCCTAAATACCTTACTGGTTTACTAGGGTTTACCAGTGAGCTGGCCTAGCATACTACCGAAGCTCTGAAATCCTTGACTAGAGTTTGCTGTTGTAGGTGTGGTTGCGGCAGTAACTGCAGGGGCAGCGGCAGAATTTGCCGGTGATGGTGTATTTTGCCTACCGAACAGTTTTGAATGATTAGCGTTTATTCTATCATTCAACTCCTCTAGTGATTCTCTTGATCTTGTTTGTCTACCATGAGCTTTTCTAGCGAAATTAGCTATATCCTCTTTATGTGCCTGTAGATTCTCGGCATGTCCAAGTATAGATGCTCCGCCGCCACTTAGATGATTCAGGTATCTATTTATTTCTTCAGTGGTTTCTTTGTGCATCTTCTGAAATATGTTTTCAGGGGCTGGGGCAGGTACTGGAGGAGCTGCTGGAGCATTTCCTGGTATTGTGTCTTTAGATAATGGTTTGAATCCTGCTCCTGCTTTGCCTGGAGCTAATGGTGTAGTACCAGAAGGCCTGCTCTTTGGTCCTGGTTCACCGATCTGCCTTTCTTTGATAATATCTTCTACGGATCTTTTTGCAGGCTCTAGATTAGATTCCACCTTTCTCATAGCTTCATCAGCCTTGGCTTGATTTGCACTATTTGTCGCTTGTTCTGCCCTACCCGCTTCAAACTTCTCTTTAGCTTTCCCTGATTCGCTCTTTATATCTCTACGTTCAAAGAAGCCTGGTTTCTTGTCAACCATAGGAGCGTGTGCTTTTTCATTAGCCAGGTTCTCCATGAATGTTTCATAGTCCATTGCTGGGTGATGCTGCTCAATCTGGTTTAATACTCTCTTTCTAGCTTCACCCATCAATGTGGGATCTACCCCTACGGCTAGTTCTTTTTCTATACCAGGCAAGAGATCCTTAAGATGAGCCTTGGCTGCTTGGTTTTTAAGCTTTAATCCTTTTTTTAATCCAAAGCCTGCACCTATTCCTGCACCAGCGGTTCCATATCCTAGGATAGACTTCAGATAATGAGACATTTTATCATCATCAGGTACATTGCCTGAGCTGTCGTCTTTCATCGCATCAGCCAGTCCTACCGCTCCTCCTACTCCTCCACCCATCATTGCTTCTCTTGCTGCTGCTCCTGATCTGAATCCAGTGAGTTTGTTCTTTTTGAGAAGATTCATGATCTGTTTCTCAAAGTTAGCTGATATGTTTGCCTGTTTGCTGTTCATAGTTCTAGTATTATAGATATTGTCTTGAGTGGTTACTAGCTAAAAAAAAGAGCTGATCTGGAGTTTCCCCCAAACCAGCTTTTCTTTTAAAAACTACCATTTATCCTTAGCACAGTCTTCCCATTCCTCGATAGCAGTGATCGAATATTCGACCAGGGCATCAAAAGAATCGAGATTTGCCGTGCCAGCAGATTGTGGTAGCTTTTTGCGATAACCTCCAAGTTTTTCACGCTTGGCCTCGTCATCATAGAACCATTCCCGCAAGACTTCTTTAATGCTCAAATACCAGTACTGAACAAAAAATCCAGTATTTGTACATTGAATCATTAAACAGCCATCTTTGTTTTCGTTTCCTAGGAAAGCGAAAGCAGAGAAGGCTTCGTCTTGTACGGGTTTTACCCGCCATCCAGCGTTATCAAAAAAATGATTAACGCTTTCCAGTTTTTGGTTAAGATTTGATATAATCATCAATATATTATACCATTAAATTCACGAATTTCGCCGAGGGGTCGATAGCTAAAAAAAGAGCATTGGGGATAGAACCCAACCTCTTTTTAAACTAGATTACACAGCCAGTGAGGCATTCTCTATGTCAGCGAGCATTTCTAGCATGACCTGTATGTCACGCCAGTTATAGTCTCTGATCAATGGCATGTGTTCCAACACATATTTCTTTTCACCCACTCCCACTGTGAACTCTATTAGCGCGTGCCGGATCCCTTTCTGAGGGTTATAGGTGTCGATTATCCTCGGCATTGCCGTCTTTAACGAGCTGTAACTTAGCTCGCTTAGATAATCGCCACCGATGTACTTGGTCGTGATTTTTACTTTCATGGTGTTTGGTTACCAAGTTGCAATTGCCGACAATATCGTCATTACTAACAGTGTTGCTGGAAGGAACACAAAGAACGAGCAGGTGAACATTATTGGATCTACTTTCATATGTTTTTGTTGGTTACCAAGTTGCATTATTCAATTGGTTGTGGGCTATAAAGCCCGGGTTTCAAAATACTATACCAGAGTACATATGTTTTATGGTGGGGGGGTACCAGGGGCTAAAAAAAGATTCCAGACCCTCCCAGAGGGAGAGTCTGTTTAAGGGATTGAACCTTGGAATCTTTTTTAATACTAACTAGGCTTGGCTGCTTAACCCTAGGTTCTTTCTCCAACCCGCTAAAGACATGCTCTTTGCACTATCAGCGATATGCTTGCCTAGAGCCTGGAAGGCCCGCCCAACCCGCGAAGGCTGTTTAGGCTTTAGCTTCGCAACCTTCGCTTCTTGTTCGAGTAGAGCTTTCCTAAGCTCTAGCAATTGAACTTCTGCCGCAAGGAGCTGTTTGGTTTCTCTTAGCCCCTCACACTCATTGTATTTCTCGTCAGCTATCCGCGTAAAATCGCGGATTTCTGTCTTAACAGACTCTAACTCTTGAGCTGCTTGTGTCTGCCCTTCCTTGCTGATAAACTCTGCAGCTTTTTGAGCTGCATCTTTGATCACTTCTTCGGTGAGACTGTCTGACTCGCAAATGATGATTGTTGCTTTCATGTGTGTATTATCTATTACCAAATTACTTGCTGAAGATACCTGTGACTTTTTGTTTAACCGACACTACTTTATCCTTTGTGGTGTCATACCACGCGGTAGCTTGGAGAATGTGTTTACGCTCGCTTTCGAGCGTAAGCATATCCTGCTTTAGCTTTTCTACTTTGATCGTATTTTCTACGACTTCAGCTGCTCTAGCATCTGCCATGGTGATGAGCTCTTTGTTTACCATGGTCAGAAACCAAATAGCTCCTGCAAAGATTGCGAATAATATTACTTTCATGATGTTTGTTTTTTAGGTGTTAACTGACAATGAATCCCAAGAGCTATGCTTTTGGTGGTTGTGATTCAATATATTATCCCATGATAATAGTGTTTTTAGAGGGGGGGGGTACAAAGGACCAAAAGCTAAAAAAAAGACCCATACACCAGCTAAGGCATATGGGTCTAATCTTAATACCAAGCTAGCTCTTTTTTCTAGCCTCTGTGGGTGTTAGAACTGCAGGATCAAATGAACGACCCTTTAGTTCTTCAAGTTCTCTTTTCAGACTCAGGATTTCTCCCTGTGTCCTTATCCCGGAAGTTGTCTTACTCATGACTTCGTTCCAGAGATTAGAGTTTTCATCTACAAGCTTACGCTCTAGCCTTTTCTCTCCAATTAATAGAATTGAAAAGACTACCACATGAAGCAATAAAGCCAACGACAATACTCCTGTCGTTGTTTCCTTATCTATTCTTAGATTCATTTCGTTTATCGAATATTGCTAGCAGGCAACCGATGAGGGCTGTGGCTCCAATTACTATTAGTTTAATTTTTTGGTTGTTCATCTGTACTTTTTCCACAATATGAACACTTACCGTCTTCTTTTCTTATAACTCCCTGCTTGCATAAACCGCAGTGAATCCAGCTCTCAACTTCTCCGTCTTGACTTGAAGCGTACCTAACGTTAAGTACTTGGTCCACAGGGAATGTGAAACTCATCTCCGCTTTGTGGTGTTTTGGTTTGGCAATACCAAAACCTGCTACCATACCTGCGGCTAGAGCCGCTACTAATGCTAATGTTTTCATAATTAATTTAATTTAATGTTTTCACTTCAAAGCCAAATAAGCCAAAGGTGCTTCTTCCATGCTTGTACACGTAAGACTCCATACACTGATTGGCTTTTTTACCAGTGTCTTGGATTAATTCAGCGAGCAACAACTCTGTTGCAAACTGCCTGCTTCTACTGCGTTTGAAGCAATCATAGAACTTTCGAGCATGGTTGTCTTCATCAAAATTACGCATTGGTCCGTCTATAGCAAGCGTAACAAAAAGCAAACTGTTGTCTGCAAATTGACTCCTTACTATTTCCTGCATCCCTTTTCGAGTTTTCTCGATTAGAGCTCCAGGCATGTCGAACCATGCTGCGGTAGGTCTTGAATCAAGAGCAAGTTTTAACATCTTACGAAAGATGTCAGTACACTTGTAATGATTCCACACTATCTTTTGCGGCTGAATATTTGTTTCAGTTGCTTCCACCCTGTTGTCGAAGGTTAGAAGCTTACACGATCCTCGCATATATCCACAAGTGTCTTCCATCATGATTTTACTCACATAGTCGACCAGAAGATTTTCTTGTCTTCCACTGATGGATGGCATTGTAACCACCCTACAGTCATTCCAATCATTCATCTGAGCTTCAACCCAGTTGAACAATACTTTATTGATGATTGCGTGCGAATGAATTTTAAACTCACTCGAGATCACTTTTTCTGGGTTATTCACTTTTGATATACTTGATACTAACCTTGGCTAGCAGGATCACAAAGATCGATGCCAGCCAACTCTGTAACGAGTATGCTGTGGTTGTACCCAGCAACGTATTTAGCGCCCACACCAGTGTGAATGGTATGAGTAGAACCAACAAAAAAGCCGCCCCGATGAGGACGGCCATAAATAGCGTGTATTTCACATTCATTTTCTTTACAGTTGAAAGTGGTGCACCAGGCAGGATTCGAACCTGCGACCAACGGATTAGAAATCCGTTGCTCTATCCAGCTGAGCTACTGGTGCGTTGAAAGCTAGTCTTCAAAAGAGATGTACTGCATATCTTTCAGGGCTATTAACATACACTCTACACCATCACCATAAAATAGCGATACATCCATCGCCACTCCCATGTCGATCCTTTCGTCCTCCAAGTCCTGTTCCGTATAGAAGCTTATCACCAGTCCGTTTATCAGTTCTGGTTCGTGCTCTTCTTCTGTCACAAGATTATGATAAGACACAACCCTACCGACATAAACTTCTTTGAGCTTATTTTCAAACTCTTTGAGGGCAGTTGTCATCTGATCTTGCCACTCTTTTATGAAGAGAGTGTCAGGGATTCCCTTCAGGGGCGCCTCAAACACTTCTCGAAGCACCCCAAAAGGAGCCTCTTTTAAAGCTTTAAGAGCTTCAATCTTATCGCCGTACTCACCCAACACTAGGCTGTTGGACTGTATTTGGAAAAGAGTCTTTCTCATATTAGATTTCTACAGATGCATCTAAAGCCATCAACATTCCCTTTACGGATGCTGCAGCTACCGAAACTAGAACTATTGATTCTAGTAAATTGATGTCGCAGAAGCCAATCATCAATGAATCGATGACTAGCATTGCTGCGAACCCAATAAAGAATAGTGTTTTCATTTTAACAAGCAAACTACAACTACAATATGCGTGATTGATACAATCACAAATATGCTGGGTTTCATTTAGGGGTTATGGCGTTTTGAAAGATTTAAGCTAACCCACTTTCTTTTAATGCTGTTTAAAAGAAAGTGGGCCTGGACGGATTCGAACCGCCAACCAAGCAATTATGAGTTGCCTGCTCTAACCATTGAGCTACAGGCCCTTGTCTTTCAATATATTATACCACAAATAACCCCTTATGTTTACGAGGTAATCTTGCCGTGTTTATATGATCTAACAAGCACAAAGCCCTTGTGAGTTTCACTGAACTCCAGAACGTATACAGTGTCGTTCACTTTATCAAGAACTGCTCCAGCAAATTTACCACCTTTTGCCATAGCAAAGCCAAAACGTACACCTGTTAGATTAAGTACATCTCCATATACCTTAAACACTCCTTCTTCTTCTTCTATATCAGTGATCTTACCCTCGTAGCAAAAACCATCAGTTCTATAGATCTTTACAAGCTTACCAAGGGCAGCGTTAGCGATCTGATCGGGCAATGCAACTCCAAACTTATCAGTGAAATAAAGCTCCTGATTTAGTTGAAGCTTGTGACCAGGAACATCATCGTTCTTATTCAAGCCTGCTAGTGTCGAAGATGCACAAGCAATAGCTATTAGCAAACAGAGCTGGTTCTTAATCATAGGGTTATCTTTCTGTGTTCGAGTGAGTTTATCTTCTCTGCTGTGTTGCTCAGCATCTTTTTTATACCAGCAACCTCAGCTTGTATATAGCTAAGTGTTCTCTTTAACTCAGCTATATCATCTACCGACTGAACCGAACTATACATCGACGGAGCTCCTGATGCGTAATAACCGCTATTTACCGTGAAAGGGGTAATCACAGTATTTGCACCTATGTCTCCCGCAGCTATAGAAGGATAGTTTAGGTTTATTACATCTGTAAGTCTCTCTACTTCAGCAGTATATCTACGTGCAGCTTGATATATGTCAGTCTCATCGTCTTCAATAAACTCGTCGTAATTATCTCTTTCCATAGCAGTAGACTATTTCTCTAACACCAGTTTCATCAATCACAAAACAGCTCTGACGGGCAATGTTGTTAAGACCCATAGCTTCGCTGTGTTTGTCTCCACGAACTGTCGTTGAGAGCATATAGTGCTCGAACTCTGCATACTCCCGCATCTCAAGATGATGCTGATCTGCAGTAATCAAAACCTTCTGACTTACTCCAATAAGAGCTTCAGGTTTGCTTAGAAATAGATTGGCTACGTAGCTTTCTCTAGCCTTGCCAGAGGCTGGGAGCCTCCCTTTATACTCTGCACTGTAGCCGTGAGAGATCACGAACAAGCAGTTGTTGATCTTGAACAAGCCATGATCGGTTTGGAAGTTATCGAAGCAGATTCGCTTGTCTGTTCTATAGTACGCTCCCAGAGCCTTGAACAAGATATAGTCCCCTACATCGTTGTGGTTACCTTTAACGCTCTTTACCTTAACCTTGGGAAAAAGAGAAAGCAGGTTGTCGATGAACTTTACGATGCTGTCGAAGGCGAAATTGAACTGTTCTTCCTTGATGCAATCATGTACAAGCATAGTTCCTTTTGTAGTGTACCCACTCCCGGTGGTGTGGAGAATATCGCCCAAGGAAGCAAGTACACACTCAGAAAATCCGTAATTTCTTTCCTGTACGATCCGCTTAATATCTTCTGCATACTTCTCGATGCATTTCGTTGCTTCTTCCGTGCTGTAACTTTTGGCTCTGTAGGATTCATTGCTGGTTGTTTTTGCTCCGTAATGTACATCTGATAGACCTACAAGGAGGGCTTTATTGTTGTTTTTCTTTTGAACTGGGCCGGTGTATTTTATTGGTGTGTGCTTTGGAGGATTCCATGAAGCCAGGAAACTTGTGAACGGGTTATATACACCCTCTTGCATCTTGAACCACTTTACTGCAGCTTCTTCTGTTTGCTTCCAGCTACGCTTCTGGAACTCTTGATGCAGCTGAAACTTTTTCTTCTGTAGAATATCGTCAGCCAATACATCCACACCCTTTTCAGCAATCTCCTCATCTGTGCAAGGCTCTGAGTCATGAGTGATGCCCAACACTTTCAGGATCTCAATCATGTAGTTCCGGGGGATCTTGTAGTTTAGGCAGATGTCATTGATCGAATGTTCTTCACCACACCAGTTAGAGTAGTTCTCCTTGATGCCCCTGACCACATCACCAGTGAGCACAACATTGCTACTAGCAGCCTTTAGATAGATTACATACTTATCGTCTTCTTTGTTATAGCTGTACTTGTCTGTGAACTTGAGGATGCCTGCCCATTCTTCAGAAGAGTCTTCAGCTGGACGCTTACATTCCTTGTTCTTCACTAGCTTCTTCTTGACCTCAGCTTCGATAGCTACGCTTTCTGCCTTACTGTAACCCTGACTGTTAAGGAAAGAGTTAATGCCTCTTTTGCTTTTTTTCAAATGAATACAACGGTTGATTATTTCGGATTTAGTCATTTTTATTTTTTGTGAAACGTTAGATTTTCAGCCGATTTTTGTTTAAATAACTAGTTTTGAGTTAGTTATGGCTTGAACAATATATGTACAATTTAGGGGTTTTTTGAAAATTGTACAGATTCGGCTGCGCCTGCTGTGATGAATGTAGAGGCCTCAGTTCTATAGTCAAAAACATTTTGCAAATTTTTACAAAAAGAACACATTCTGGATTTAGACCTTGGTAATCGGATTGTTTGCGGTAATGCTGTACACCTCAGCCTGAGTCATATTCTCAAGATCAGAAAGGTCCAGCACCAGCTTGTTGACTTCATAGAGCAACGATTCAAACACATGCTGCACCATTTCAGCCGTTCTACCGATCAGCTCTACCCTATCCGTTCTATAGTATGTGGTATCGCCAGAAGGAGAGTCTTCAAGAAAATCTTCCAACTGAGTGGGAGTACAGACAGCTACAAAGAAGTCTTCGCTTTGCAGTTTCGCAAAGTTTCTGATACGCTGATTCACAAATATTTTATTAGGCATGTTTTGAGCATTAATAGCCTCAACCACAAGTTTGTATGACGAAATTTCTGGAACTTCTACCGTGCTTCTTTTGGAGATTTGTATGCTTATGCTCATTTTTTATACCAAAGTTGTTGCCATCTGATGAATAACCTATACATTAAGTCGCAGTCAGCCCAAAATCAACAAAATTATGATACAAGAAGACAGTATGTTTAAGCTAGGAGACCTGGTCATCGGCAGCAATGATCCAGGCAAATCGATCTATACAGCCACAGGAGCCAAGATAAACGAAGGGGGAGTGTCCGTCTATGGCGACGAGCCTGGACTTAACGAAAGAAGGAAGGCTATGGTCACTTCAGCTGTCCGTAGTGGAGGTAAACTACTAAAAACTCATAACAGTGAACGCACAACCAAGAAGATCAAAGCAAAGAAAAAAGGGCAACCTCAACAAGAAACAGCTGAGTCGATGATTGACAGCTATATTCGCACTCTCCAAGAAGAAGAACCTTCAGATTTTTTAACGACTCCTATGAAAGAGAAAGCCCCGACCACTGTACAGTTTGAGAACGACTTCGGTAAGCTGAAGGTGAAACTTGAAGACCTTGTAGAGCATGAACAAGCCTTTATGCTAGTATTCAAAGACGAAGACTCTGTACTGTTTGAACCTAAGACAGGTGAATCTCTATGGTTCCATACAGAGAACACAGGCACTCATGTTGTGTACTATCCAGGAGTTACTTTTAACTGGCCAGATAGTAGCAAAAGACTTATGATTTTGTTTAAAGTACCTGCAGAACAAGAATAATATTATGGAAAAGAATGGAATGGTTACAGAAAAGTCACAGAGCGACTTTGACAACACAAAAAAAGCAGAGTATTACGACAAGAAGGGTTTTGCTGTTGCAGACGAAGACAACAAAGAAAAGCTGCAGCAGCCTTCCCCACTAAAAGACCTACAGACTGAAGAAAACTAAGCATGACTACACCTGACGATCCCCAAAGCTATTTTAAAGTAGGCGACAACGGCAGAGACCGTTACTCTAATCCTTTCTATAACATTCCTCTGCAGTATCTCCCGATGAATATCGAGGGTATGCTTCTTTGGGCTGAGCATTTCCTCTATAGAAACGGCTTCTACAAGCAGGCCCTCAACCGTATCGCCAACTATTTCATAACATCACTGACAATTGAGTGTGATGATGAAGAAGCCAAGAAGTCTTACCAAGAGATGTTGGATCAGTTGAAGTGGAAGCAGATATGTTCCAAGGCAGGATTGAACCTACTGGCTTACGGTAACGAGTTTATCACTGTAAATCAAGGATTCTATCGTTATCTGAACTGTCCAAGCTGCGGCAAGTCCACAAACATAGACAAGCTGCAGAATTTCGAGTTCAACAAAGGTAAGTATACTATGGCTTGCTTGAAATGTGGTTATAAAGGCGAGCACAAGTGTGTCGACAAGCCTGCTAACGACATCGAAAAGATCCATGTAGTACACTGGCCAGCGAAAGAGATCAAGATTCGTCACGAGGAGACTACAGGTGAGTCGGAATATTTCTGGGATATCCCTCAGCAGTATGCCAAAAAGGTTACTACCAAGAATAATAAGTTTTATAGCAAGAAAACACCGCAGATTATCTTTGAGTGCGTCTTCAATAAGACCATGCTTGCCTTTAATTCAAAGAATTTCGAGCATCTCAAGCTAGACACACCTACAAGCATACGTACAGACGGGAAAGCTATTCCTCCTAGCATGTTCTTGTTCGAAGATATGTTCATGCTTCAAACTCTAAAGAGATATAATGAAGTTATCTGTTTCGAAGACATCGCTCCTTTTCGTGTTATCTCCATGGGTGACTCGAATAACCCAGCAGCCAACCCTCTATTGAACCAGAATGGTGGTGTCTGGAGTGGTGCTGTGGATGCCATGATCGAGGAACATCGGCGAGATCCAGGTTCGTATCATAAATTCGCATTTCCTCTAACTTACCAGCAGCTTGGTGGCGAGGGCACGAAACTTGCACCTACTGAAATGATCGAGGCAGCCAAGAACTCTATCTTGAATGCTCTGGATATCCCTGTTGAAATGTTCCAGATGACCTTTCAGCAGCAGGCTGCAGGACCAATGCTTCGTATGTTTGAAAATGCTTGGAGCGTTGTTCCTTCCAACTATAACATATTACTAAATCACATTGGTACAGTTATCGGGCAGATCATGGGACTACCCAAGGCCAAGATATCACTCATACCGATCACGTTCTCTGATGACATGGATCGCAAATCAGTGATTAGTCAGCTTGTTTCTGCTAACGCCATAGCAAGATCTGAACTCCTCAAGCTCTACAACTTCGATTACGAAGATCAGGTACGCAAGAAAATGCAGGAAGACAGGATCACAAAAGAGATCCAGGAAGAAGAGAAAGAGAAAGAAGAAATTGCTCAAAGTACACAGCAGAACCTTATGCAGATGCTTCAGGGACAGCAACAGGGAGGAGGTCAACAACCAGGAGGAGCTCCAGGTGGTGGTGGTGGAGGAGGCGGGACACCTCAGGATGCTATCGAGAAAGCTCAACAGCTCGCCCAGCAGCTATTCCCTCTCGATGGTGCACAGAGAAGAGCTCAGCTACAGCAGATCAAGGGACAGGACCAGGATCTGTACGCCCAAGTCAAATCGCAGCTTGAGCAGATGACTTCGCAGTCAAAGTCTCAGGGGTTATCAGGAGCAAAGCAACAAGCAGCCGGAGGACAACAGTAATATATGGCTAAAAAAGCTTATAAATGTGTTGTGAGTGGTAAACCTATCCCTAAAGAAAGGGTGGAGGCCTTAAAGATGTTAGACATCCCCGAAAACAGATGGACATGTGTTGAGCATGCTTTAGATTCTCCAAGGAAAGGTATTTACCTAGGCGAGGTAGGCACCAGTCAGCTTCTTATCGTGGACAAAGTGTATAACGATTCGGTAAGATCAGTATTCAGAGGAGTTTCTAAGGAAGTTAAAGAGCTTAAAGAGGGTGTAGTGAGCGTAGACGAAACCCCAAACGTCGAATATGAGACGAAGGAATTAAACTACTATGTCTCTGATGAAGAGCAGGCGGATCCGGAGGAAAAAATAGAAATAATAAAGCGACAATCCCTCTAGTTTTTAATATAATAGAGCTATGTAATGGCATAGACTCTTTTAAATTAAAACTATTATGTTAGACTCCTTTTCTTCTACCGACGACGAATATTTCAAAAAACTGCAGTATAAAAGTAGCTCGCTCTCTTTCCATAACGACGTAGTTACCTCTATTTCGGATCTTGAGTCTAGTAACAAGGCTCTTGAGTCTAGTAACAAGGCTCTTGATTCCGAACTTGAGGCTATAAAACTTAAGCTGGAAAGTGTTTCTGAAGAGACACAGGAACAGCTAAAAGCTTTAGATAAATCTCTAGTAGAGATACGTGATATGGCTAGAGATGCGAAACATATTAGTGTGGGGGTAGATGGTCGGAATGGATTAAGAGGAGCTATTCAGAATCTATCTACTGATGTATCTAAAATAACCTCAGAGTTAAATACTTTAGGACACGCAGCTCACAGTTATAATGAGCTGCGTGTCTTTCTTTCTAAGCTATTCATAGCTTCAATTACTGCTATGGTCATTCAATTTGCAGGGGTTGTTTGGTATTTATCTGCACAGCACTCAAAGCAAGAAAGCCTAAGAACGGACCTTAACAGAGTCATCGCCCACATAGATAAACAACAGGAAACCCGTAAATAGTATGAGCCCTGTTAAAAAATATTCTTTCGGGGACAGAGTAGCGGATAAAGTGGCTCAGTTTGGTGGTAGCTGGGCAGCGATAATCTCATGCACTAGTATTATTGCAGTATGGATCGTAGTGAATTCATGTATTCTCTTAAAGCCTGCAGACCCATATCCATACATATTATTGAATCTTATATTGTCGTGTGTGGCAGCATTGCAGGCTCCATTTATCATCATGGCGAATGCTCGGCAGGCAATACAGGACAGGAAGTGGGCAAAAGAGGATCTGGAAGCCGGGAGGAAGACTGAATTAGAGGTTCGTGAGGTACTGGCAAAGCTGGAAGCTTTGGATAGGAAAGTCGACAGTATTAGCGCGCAGCTACGTAGCTAGTTCAGGCTAGACAAAAAACTAATATAATGCTAGAGTACAACCATGAAGTTGTCCTCTATATTAGCGGCTATTATAATTGCATTTACCCTATCTGGGTGTGCCGCTTCACATAGACAGCCCTTGTCTGCACCTATATCTACACCGGTCCCGGTGCATGATACTTCTTCCCTTGAGTCTAATATAAAGGACCTCGAGAAAGCATTAGACAAGGCTTCCTCTCAAATAGAGAGAATCAAGATTCTCATAAACTCTATACCTGAGGATTAATTATGCGGGCCTACCTATTCACAGTTTTTCTTTTATTGACGACTTCTCTACTAGCTGTAGATAAATCCCAGAGATCTTTTAATTCTGAATTAAAGAGCAAACTTTCCTATGAGCTTGGATGCCTGGAAGTATCCATGTTTGCAGCCAAAAGCGAGATAGTTCAGCTAGAGCAAGACAAGGTCATCATAGACACAAATTTAAAGAACATGGAGCAATGGGGCAAGAACGAAGAGCAGCAGAAACAGGAGTATTACACTAGAACAGTAGAAGCCAGCCAGAAGATCGCTGATACTCAAGCGAGGGTTGATCTAGAGAAAGAAAAGGGCAAGTCTACCTTGATGCGCTATCATAGAGTTAAATCTTTATTGGGTTATATATTCGGCATTTTTTTAGCCTTTCTATACATACAGATAGGTGCACCGGCAGTCTCTTTAATGCTGACAACCTTGGCAGGGCCTTGGGTTCTCGTCGTTAGGTTCCTAGGACCGGTAGCGGTATTCGGTATAGGCTACACTATAGTTAACGTAATATTTTAATCATATGTTTGCAGCCATTAAAAACCTATTAAAGACAGGAGCATCTTTCCTACAAACCGGAGTAGCTCCCCCAGGCACAGCACCAGCACAACAAGAAGAAATGGAGAATACGAATCATCTAGCTTCTAAAAAGTTCTTCATAACCTTTTCAGGGTTTATTATTCTAGGTGTATTCTATGCCTCTAGTGTAGCTGTGCTTTTTGCTCTTACAAAGAACCCTGAATTGAGTGCCACATTCTCTGTAATGTTTTCTAAAACCATTGAAGTGTTTGCTACAATCATGGCCGTGTATATAGGCGGGCAGGCTGTGGTTGACCTTAAATACAACAGCACAAGCAATGCCTCTGTAGCCGCTACTGTACAAGTTGTGGATATTACTCAAAAACAAGTAGGTAACGATAAAGAAGACGATTACGAACTACACGACGAGTAATAATATGAAACTTACACAAGAAGGAATAGACTTTATAGTCGAAGAGGAGACTGGTGGTAAAGAGTATTATGAGAAAGTGTATAAGAGTACTTTTATCTGGCCCAAGGGCATGAGCGGACCTACAGCGATGGTAGGTATAGATATAGGCTACTACTCAAAAGAAGAAGTAGACACTATCTTTAAGCCATTGACTACCGAGCATGAGCTCGACCTTATTCAGAACGGTAGGGGCAGAAAAGGGCTAGTAGCCGAGGCCTACACCAAGAAGCTGAAAGGTATAACTTTCACATGGGAAGAATCCTTGCAAGTATTTGAGATGTATATTTTACCTAAGTTTAGAAGATATACTCTAAACGCCTTCCCTGGTATAGAGAAGCTTTGTAGTGGAGCACAGACAGCCCTGGTATCCCTTGTATTCAACAGGGGAATGAGTATGCGTGGACCTACTAGACGAGAGATGGCAGCTATAAAAGAACTTGCGCCTCGCAAGGAATACAAGGATATTGCAACTCAGATAAGAAGCATGAAGCGTCTTTGGGAAAAGGGCAGCGGATTGATTGGTCGAAGAGAACGTGAAGCTAAGCTGGTAGAAGGCTGCCTCTAATTATCCTCAGTGTCAGCATCTTCATCGTTATCTTCATCGTCAGCATCATCTGCCATGTCTCTGTAATGCTCTTCTTCCTCTTTTAGAGCCATATTATGCATATGCTTCATCGAGGCAGACACGTGCATATCTCCAAAATTGATAATACCTAGCTTTATGACAGGGTTATCGTAGGCCTCATGAGCATACAGCTCTCCCTTATCGTTGCATACCAGCAACATATAACCTCGAGTATATTCTTCTAGCTGAGTTAAGAAGCTTTCAGGTATTAAAAATCCTCGTCTGTTATAATCGTCTTCCATGCTATTTATTATAGACATGTTGATAGCTAAAAAAAAGGAAAACCTGTGAGGATTTTCCTTTTTCTGTTAAGCTCCATCAAAACATTCTAGAGTATTCTTCCGCTTCAGAGGCAGTCAAACACTTGAGTATTTCGTGGTCGCTTATTTGATTATTTTCATAGTAATCCGATGTACCATACTTCTTGCGGTAGGCGTATACCCACCGTGTCTCAAGAGGCATGGTTCTATTGGTTACCTTCATAGGCGTATTCAACCTATCATATATTTCTTCCACACTAAGATGTGAGAAATTCCTATATAGTCTAGTTATACGGTTTCTCTCTTTGGGTGGAAGATCATAGTAATAGACTTTCCTATATGCTTTGTCGGATTTAATACCGTTCATGAAATTGAATTTCATGAAATCTGCGTAATAATTCCTATTAACTACAATTTCTTCAATTACTTTTTTTGCTATAGCGGCAGCAGCAACCGCTTTAATATACTTTTTATTTGCGTGGAGCGTAGCTGACCACGACACTTTCACTGAAGAGTTCTGGTGCTGACTCTTTGGGTGATTCCGATCCTCCTCCGGCTGTTGCTCTCTTTTCAATTTGATTCTCCAGGTTAATGATTAACTTCTGTTGTTCGATAGACAACTCTTCAAGATTGCAGATCTTGTTGCCAAGCATACTGATCTTTTCTCGCCACACTTCCCGGATATCTTGATTATCCTGGTTGTTATAGTTAATGGCTCCACCTACAGCCACCGCACCAAGCAATGCAACAGAGACACCTACGTACACCACTGTCAGCGTACCGTTCCCTGACACCATGACTGTTGCACCTAATACAGCCATTAACGCTGTACCTATTGTGAGAATTAATTTATTTTTCATTACGCAAGAGTCTAACCGCAATTTCGCTTTTCTTTTCTAAGCCTACGAATTCCTCTTCAAGGGATTCACACAAACCCGACCGTATGTCACAGCCTGGAAACCAAGACACCAGGCTATGATGCTCTTTATCTATCTTAAAGGTCACATAGTTATAGTGCCTAATAATTATCAGCTTATCGACCTCTGCAAGACTCTCACGAGTCCAGATAGGTTCCAGTTCATTCAGTACTAGGGAAATCTTCCCCTTTCCCTTCTTTCCTGGAGATTTCAAGTCTACAAATTTAATATCTTTGAAGAACCTGTCTGGAATGTGTTTTACCCTTATGAAACCCACACGGGCTTCGTAAGTGTCTGGAATTTGCGCCTTCACTACTAACAATCTTTCGTGGTCGTTGCCCCAGTAAGGAGTAACTTCCATTTTGCTTAGTCTGGATGTGAGCCTCAGCAAATCTTCTACAGTACACACCCTTTTACGGGTAGCCTTTTCGCCAAGCAACACATCAGGCTTTGTCCTGATCATTGCGTGTGGAAAATAGTCCGGAGTGTCCATGTATTCTCTACACGCAGTGTCGTGGGCTGTAATAATTGCCTGCTCTAGAAACTTAACATCCACGGAAAGATTTTCACTTGCCCCCTCTTCCATTACAGCCGCAGGAGCTTGCACCTGCATCTCCACTTCTTTACCGATTTCGATCACCATCTGCTGAATGTCTTCTGGTAGGTTCATAATATATAGGTATTTTAGGTTTGGTTATGAAACAAGTACGCCCCCAGGATTAAAAAATTCTGGAGGCGTACTACGCTTCAATATATTATACCACTTTTTATTCAAATATTTTGCAGGAGGACTTGCTTGATTGTGGGAGCTTCTGTTCTCCTCTCCTCAGACACTTCCTCAAGCATACACTCAACGGCCAATGCAATCTTGGATAGATCGTCCTGGTTTTTGCAATTCTCTCTAATCAAACAAATTATGAACTCTGATCTATCTGCCAACAGAGACAGCTTCAGGTTTCTCATAATAGCTCTTCAGAGTAAACAGGGTAGTTATGTTTTAAATAATGATCGAGAGGCTCTATTACATAGCCTACAGGTGTTTTGTCTTGTTTTACAAAAATACCCCCAAGCCCTTTATATTCATCGGCGGTGTAGATTACGACCAGAGCTTTACCTGAACGGAACACTACAAAGTCAGTACGCCCGTTTTCTATCAAATTAACAGCGTCTGCATAGAGCTCTGTTTCCTCAAACTTCTTAAAGAAGAACATACTTTTTACACCTATCGTATGCTTTGATATACCTATGGTAGCAATAAAGTCCGGTAGGTTTACTTCTATTACAGGGCTATTATCTCCTCCATTGTGTTTGATGTATTCTTCTACCTCAGCCTTCAGATCTGCTTTGCGTAGTTTGAAGTGTCGGCTTATAGCAGCACATGTGTCTACTTGTTCTATTGTCATAGGTGTAACTCTACTAACTTTTTAAGTTGTTTATCTTGCAATGGTTGATTATTTAACATTGTGAATGCAAACTGAACCATCCCGGAAGAACCATAAGCTTCTTGAATAACCTCAGCTGCATGCTTTCGACCATCCCTAGAGTCGCCATCCAATTGAGCTACGAACAGAGCTATATGCCGTAGCGTTTTCAAGCTTTGCATATAAGCATCATGAGCCTGATACGCATATAGTTTTGCCTTGTCTGTACACTCAAAGTCAAAGGCAGTTTCCAGTGACTGGATAAACCTTTCAGCAGACGGATAGTCTTGATTTAGCCAAGACAGATACAAGTCCAACACATTATCAAGAGTACAGTTGCTTATGAACCTGTGGGCTGCCCGATACCAGCTGCACTTGATCTTCTTGATATCCTGATCGTTGTTATAGTATACGCAATAACCTTCAGCATTTCGCATATCTACCAGCGACACTTCCAGGGCACCCTGAGAAGCGAACTTGTGATGCTCAGCTACGCACACACCAAGATCCATGGCTATCTCAGGGAGATACACCTGTGGAGTATAAGAGTATGCCTCATGTTCTATGACACCAATCAATCTGATGTCAGGTTCAGCACCATAGTCTACAACAATAGGATTATTACGGGTAGTCCACTCGTATATGTATGAATGGCTGCCGTTTGATAGATAGGGATTATCAAATACCTTCGGATACTTATTCTTTAGATAAGCTATTTCATGAGCTGTAGCATCATGTTCACCTGCATCAAATGTACCTCTGGTGCGCACGATCAATTCACCGTTAGCGATACCTCCAAATTTAGAGACAATTAGACAAGACCCATCAATCTTCTCAATAGGTATTGCTGTATGATCTTTGATTTGCTGATCAGTGAAGTCAGGAACAATGTGATTGGCTTCTCCGTAATTGAAGAATTTCTTAAATCCTAGAGAAACTGGACGCCCATCCCAGGTCCATATGCTGCTTCTGTACTCTAGATTATCTTTGGTCCATTTAATTCCCATATGGGATGGGTATACAAGGTAGCACCTTTCATCAGCTATGATTCTTTCTCTAACGATGAATCCCTCACTCTTTAACCAATCAATATTGAGGATTTGCATAAGGTCTAATCTTTTTTACGCTGCGCTAATATAGCATCCATCCTAGTTAAAACTTCTGCCAGTTCGTCAACATCAGCAGAATTATAAATACCGTCAAACAATAGATCTCCTGGAGATACTGAGTAACGATGTTCTGGATCTGACTTACCCTCGAAGTCGTACTCTTCTTTATCAAAACCAATTTCTTTAACTAGTTTTTTGTACAACCTATCAATTTCTTTTTGATGGTCGTTGATGATATAGTATGCGTCGGTGACTATCGCCCGCTGAATTTGTGTTAGCTTCATATTAATTTAAAGAAATATGCCCATCTGCTCGTCTTCCAAGTATTCGATTCTCTTCGCAGCTTCATTCGCCAGTGACACTGCATTGTTGTCTCCAATACAAACACCATCAGATTCTGAACCATCAGGAAAGTAATTCTTCTGTTCAGTTTTGCAAAAAGGGTAACCTAACACTTTGCCTAAAATTTGTTCAATTTCATGAAATTCTTCCAGCATCTTGTCTCTTTGAGAGACTGCTTTCTCTGCACCTAACTGTTCTGCAACACCTCTATAATATTCTAATTCTTCTTCTAAAATTTCTGCTTTGATCCTTTGTTTAGAGAGAAGCAATCTACCGTATTTGGTAATAGCCTCGCGCATATATTCGTCTATGTTTTCTAGGCATCCGTGAGCAACTAGACCGCTCTCATAGAATGCCCACTCTTCTAAATCTCTTCGTTCAGCTAAAGCCTCGACACCTTCTGTTAGTTCATTCATTAGAGTGCGTTTCATAAGGTTATTACGTCCATGTCTCCTTTTAATTGCATTAACTCTTCTTCTAAATTTTCTGCTTTGATCTGAGCTTTGTCTAGCTCTTTGGAGAGTAGATGTATTTGATTTACAAGATCATCATACTCAACTTTAAACTTATCTTCCATGATAGAAGCGACAATGTGCACATATTCGGGCAGCTCAAAGTAAGGACGGTAGCCCGACTCCTCATTAACTTCTTTAACTTTTTCTAGGACTTCCTCTTCTAGCTTGTCTCGGTCAAATTTCATATCAATATGAAGTTTCACTTGTTTTCCTTGTTAAACGAGTATCCATCAGGCATAACAATTTTATTGATTGTAAACTTATCATACATATCGTACACCTCATCAAGCGTAACATCAACACCTTCTCTAGCCATACAGGCAACAGTTCCTTTACAAATCCAATCTCGTTTAATCGATGGATTTTGCAGCAATTCTTTTATGTTGTATCGCTTAAATTTCATATCAATATGCACTTAGTTGATCTCCGACGTACCACACCATTGCGGTGAACTTGTTGTTATCGAATCTGCCGTTGTCTACTCCATCAGGAGTATAGTAGACATCAAGGCAGCTGTACTGTGAACAATTCTTTTCGATCTCTTCGATAATGCTGTGCGTGATATCTAGCAAAAGGCCTTTTTGTTCGTCTGTTAGTTGATAGTTTGATTTTCCCATATTATTCTTGGTCTTCTTTACTATGATTAGTATAACCTCTGAGTTCATCTATTAGATCACCGATAACTGTATTCTTCCAGTCTTGGATTCCTTCTACCGCATCCATTAGATCTTCAGCCATAACACGACCTTTGTTTACACTATAATGTAAAACCCAAGTTTCAAACTCATTACGAGTCCAATGTCCTGTTTTGACCCACTCATACGCCTGTTTAGGTAGGGTGGTGAAGATGAGCTGTGGCGGAGTATCTTTATCTATATTCATTTGCTTTTTCTAGTGCAGTAGGTGATTTCAATTTGTTTTGCTTCCTTAACAAATGCTTCAGCAGCTTGAATGGCTTCTTTTAGTGTTTCTGGACTCATATTATTCTTCTTTCAAGTGAGGTGTTCCAAATTCAACTTCATCCATATTTGGTTTTTCTCTACCTTCTAATCTCCCCCGCATTCTATTCCATTCATCGACTCGCCGCATTTGAGCTTCTGAATCTATACGATACTGTTTAACCGCTTCGATATATTCGTAAGCGTTGTCAAAGAACACTATTTTGTTTTCGTACGGAGGTAGCCCTTTTTCCTTTTTAAACTTATTCAATCTTGCATACATCTCCTGCTCGTTCTGTGACATGAGGTCATCTGGAGTTAGCTCCCAACGAGACTGGAATATAATACCAGGGCAATGGTTGTTCACCTGTGCGAAGGCTATATCCCCGTCATCAGTCAGCGCATGGTATATACTATTACACAACGACTCAAAAACTTGAGCGTTGTCGTGGAAACCATCAAACACCTCAGACTCCAGTATCATTGCATACCTGTCCGTACTATCCACCAGGAACTTGCAAAGTATCGCAGCATCCTTGTCTTCAGGATATTTTTGAGCCTCGACATCAATCATGAACTTGAGCGAGTCCATGGCTTCTTTATGTTCAGCTTCTAGTAATTCAAAAAATTCGTGCATATTATTTATGTCTCTTTCGTTTTAAGATGAAACCGCCTATAGCTCTAATAAACTTCCTATAGGATAATACTTCAGTCTTAACTTTACATTTTTCAGTCATATTATCCTTCTAGATGTGTGTATTGTCCATATTATTTGATTTCTGCTATAATTTCTGTCTCAACAATAATGTTTGTACAAATCAAACGAAATGTAGAATTGGGTTCGTCATTTTTCCAATTTTTAAGATCTTCTATAGCTGTACGCCAACCTGTTCCTATTGGAAAATTAGATACAGTAAACCAAGTGTTTTTTACTTTTGCTTGAACGGCTAAACGAGAAACTTCTTCAATGTCTTCTATATTTTCCATATTATTTTTCAAAAATGTTTCCTACTACGTTAAAAAACTGATCATATTCAATTAGATCTTGAAATGTTTCAAATGCTTTATCTATTACAACTCCAAAAGAACCAAACTCTTTAAAATATTGAACTTCACCAACAAATTGCATACCATCATCTCTATAAGCAAACTCTAACAAGTCACCTTCATAAATTTCTTTACCATTCTTATCTAGAAGTCCTGTGAATTGTTGAAAGATAGCTTCTTTATAAGCGCCAAGGTGCCAATTCCTCAAGTACATATAGAGTTCACCTTCTTCAGGACACTCCATTCCATCGTTTTCACTATTACCCCAATGCTTAACGTAAACTCTATATTTTGGTATTCTCATAGTTTGTAGTTTGAGTGTCCCATATTATAAGAGGTCATCACCATATTCCATTGTTTTAGTCTTTGGTACGATATCCCAATGCTGAGAATTCGCTGCATAGTTCCTACCTTCTATGTAAGCTTTCTCCACTAAGGATACTAGTGATTTAATGTGTACTTCATAGAAGTCTAGCTTATCCCCAAATCGCTGCTCGGTTGTTGAAACATATGGGACTTGCTCTTGAATAAGTTTTAATATATCTGCTTTATTCATATTATACTTCTTTTGTTACCATATTATTGTATATTAAGAGATTCAAAAACACTCTCTTGATAAATGTCAAAGTATACCTTCAACACTTGTTGAACATCATATTCACTCAAACTAGTAGATTTGGAGATCTTGCTAATAATATTCTTAATGTCAGAATCTAGTTCTGGTTGTTTGTATGGGTTGTTTTTGTCT
>Ga0114960_10000629_pt1 | contig 29648 bp, 10 predicted proteins | sample C_130625_MF_Meta_FD_92637 | JGI IMG/M metagenome (GOLD analysis project Ga0114960, IMG submission 92637) | Freshwater microbial communities from Lake Croche, Canada to study carbon cycling - C_130625_MF_MetaG | ecosystem: Environmental > Aquatic > Freshwater > Lake | place: Lake Croche, Canada... | reverse complement strand
GGTTATACTGGTTATACTGGTTATACTGGTTATACTGGTTATACAGGTTATACTGGTTATACTGGTTCTCAGGGTCTTCAGGGTCCGCAGGGTTATCAAGGTTCTACAGGATATACAGGTTGGACTGGTTATACAGGCCCAGCTGGAACAGCTAGTCTTACAGGTGCTACTGGTTATACTGGTTGGACTGGTTATACTGGTTCTCAGGGTCTTCAGGGTCCACAGGGTTATCAAGGTTCTACAGGTGTTACAGGTTCTACTGGTCGTACAGGCTGGACTGGTTATACAGGTTACACTGGAGTTACAGGTTGGACAGGTTATACTGGATGGACTGGTTACACTGGAGTTACAGGTTGGACTGGTTACACAGGTTGGACTGGTTACACAGGTTGGACTGGTTATACTGGTTCTCAGGGTCTTCAGGGTCCACAGGGTTATCAAGGTTGGACAGGTGCAACAGGTTTTACTGGGTTTACTGGTCCTGCAGGAACAGCTAGTAATACAGGAGCAACAGGTTATACAGGTGCAACAGGTTATACAGGTTTTACAGGTCCAGCTGGAACAGCTAGTCTTACTGGAGCAACTGGTATGACAGGTCGTACAGGTCCTACAGGCCCAGCTGGAACTGCTAGTCTTACTGGTGCTACAGGTACTACTGGTTATACGGGTTATACTGGTACAACGGGTGTTACAGGTTCTCAAGGTCCTCAAGGTTCTCCAGGTTCTCAAGGTCCTCAAGGGTATATTGGTGTAACCGGTTTTACAGGTCCTCAAGGTTTGCAAGGTTTTACTGGTCCTCAAGGAAATACAGGCTCGACAGGCCCAACTGGTTATACAGGTTATACAGGTTACACTGGTTTGACTGGTTGGACTGGTTATACTGGTTATACTGGATACACTGGTCCTCAAGGTGCACAAGGTTTTCAAGGTCTTCAAGGAAATACAGGAGCTACAGGACCAACTGGTTATACTGGTTACACCGGTCCAGCTGGAATAGCTAGTAATACAGGAGCAACTGGTATGACAGGAACTACAGGACCAACCGGTTTTACAGGTGCTCAAGGTGTTGCAGGTGCAGTTAGTAGAACTGGTGCTACAGGCCCCATTGGTTATCAAGGTTATCAAGGTTATCAAGGTTCTCAAGGTTATCAAGGTTATCAAGGTTATCAAGGTTATAAGGGTGATGATGGAACAGCTACTAATACAGGTGCAACTGGTTACACCGGTCCAGCTGGAACAGCTAGTCTTACTGGTGCCACTGGTGCTCAAGGGTATATTGGTCCTCAAGGTGATACCGGCGCTCAAGGTGATACTGGTCCGGCCGGGTATGCAACTAATACAGGTGCAACAGGTTATACTGGATGGACTGGATATACAGGTCCTGCTGGAACTGCTAGTCTTACTGGCGCTACTGGTATGACAGGTCGTACAGGACCTACTGGTTACACTGGTTACACTGGCCCTGCAGGTACTGCTAGTTTAACAGGAGCTACAGGTTATACAGGTGTTACTGGTTGGACAGGTTATACTGGTCCGGCCGGAGATGCTAGTAATACTGGAGCAACAGGTTATACAGGTGTTACTGGATACACCGGTTATACAGGTGTTACTGGATCAACAGGTTATACCGGATTCACGGGTTCTCAAGGTTATCAAGGTTCTCAAGGTTATCAAGGTTCTCAAGGTTATCAAGGTTATCAAGGTTATCAAGGGTATACTGGTGTAACTGGTTGGACAGGAGTAACAGGTCCTGCTGGAACTGCAGCCAATACTGGAGCTACAGGATATACTGGTGTAACTGGTTGGACAGGTTATACTGGTTGGACAGGTTATACTGGTAGGACTGGACCAATGGGTGTGACTGGTTCACAAGGAATAGCTGGTACAGCTAGTAACACTGGTGCTCAAGGTTTTCAAGGTTCTCAAGGTTCTCAAGGTTATCAAGGTTCTATAGGTTCTCAAGGTGTAATCGGATTTACTGGTCCAGCAGGAATCGCTAGTAATACTGGTGCAACAGGTTATACGGGTGTTACTGGATCTACTGGTTACACTGGTTCTCAAGGTTATCAAGGTTATCAAGGATATCAAGGTCTAGGTTATCAAGGTGCTCAAGGTTTAATTGGTCCAATAGGTTATACAGGTGCAACAGGTACTACAGGAGTTACTGGTCCGTTAGGTATGACAGGTCCTGGAGGAAAAGCAGCGAACACTGGAGCAACAGGTATGACTGGTCCACCAGGTGATACAGGTCCAGCTGGTACAGCTAGTAATACTGGTGCAACAGGTAGGACTGGTCCTACAGGTATTCAAGGTTCTCAAGGACCTCAAGGGTGGACAGGTCCTACTGGTGCTACTGGAATAACAGGATCTACTGGACCAACTGGTGGTACTGGTTCAATAGGTCCCCAGGGATCTACAGGACCAACAGGACCTCAAGGTTATACTGGATCTACTGGACCAACTGGTTATACAGGTTATACTGGTGTAACAGGTATGACTGGTCCTGCTGGTACTCCAGGAACTCCAGGAACTGCTTCTAATACAGGTGCAACTGGTTACACAGGTGTTACTGGTTCCACTGGTCCAATAGGTTATACTGGTCAAATAGGTCCTACAGGAGTTACAGGTTATCAAGGTTCAACCGGTTATACTGGTTGGACTGGTTATACTGGTCGAACAGGTTCTCAAGGTTCTCAAGGTTTCCAAGGCTTTCAGGGTTCTCTAGGTTTTCAAGGAGCAGCCGGTTTTGCTAGTAATACTGGAGCAACAGGTATTCAAGGTTCTCAAGGTTCCTCAGGTTCTCAAGGTTTTACAGGTTATCAAGGATATCAAGGTCCACAAGGTATTGCTGGTCCAACAGGAGCTACAGGTTTTACTGGTTGTACAGGACCAACCGGTTATACTGGTTACACTGGTCCAGCTGGAACTGCTAGTCTTACTGGAGCAACTGGTATGACAGGACCTCAAGGTGTTACAGGTCCACAAGGAATACCTGGAATTGCTACTAATACTGGTGCTACTGGTAGTCAGGGCGCACAAGGATATTGGGGTGATACTGGTCCACAAGGTTCTCCTGGAACTGCAGCTAATACTGGTGCGACAGGTTATACTGGTCGTACAGGCTGGACAGGTTATACAGGTTATACAGGTTATACAGGTTATACAGGTTATACAGGTTATACAGGTTATACTGGTCGTACAGGCTGGACAGGTTATACAGGTTATACTGGTTATACTGGTTATACAGGTTATACAGGTTCTACAGGTGTTACAGGTGTTACAGGTTATACTGGCTATACTGGTTATACTGGCTATACAGGTTCTACAGGTGTTACAGGATCTACAGGTATTACAGGTTCTACAGGTTATACAGGTTATACAGGTTTTACAGGTCCTGCTGGAACTGCTAGTAATACTGGTGCTACAGGTTCCCAAGGTTCCCAAGGTTCCCAAGGTTCTCAAGGTTCTCAAGGTTCCCAAGGTTCTCAAGGTTCTACAGGTTATACAGGTTATACAGGTATTCAAGGTTTTACAGGTCCTGCTGGAACTGCTAGTCTTACTGGTGCTACAGGTTCTCAAGGTTATCAAGGTTCTCAAGGTTATCAAGGTTATCAAGGTTCTATAGGTTCTCAGGGTGTAATCGGGTTTACAGGTCCTGCCGGAATTGCTAGTAATACTGGCGCAACAGGTGTAGCAGGTCCAACTGGACTAACTGGTTATACCGGATGGACAGGACCTCAAGGTAATATAGGGTATCAAGGTTATCAGGGTATAATGGGTTACACTGGTCCTGCAGGAGATGCTAGTCTTACTGGAGCAACTGGATATACTGGTCCTCAAGGTTCTATGGGTTATACAGGTCCGGCCGGAACTGCTAGTCTTACTGGTGCAACAGGAGTTAGAGGTTATACTGGTTGGACTGGATTTACTGGTCCATTGGGATCTACCGGACAAACTGGTCCGACTGGTTATACTGGATCTACTGGTCCAACTGGTTATACTGGTTATACTGGTTCTACTGGTTATACAGGTTTTACTGGTGTAACCGGATCGACTGGTTACACTGGCCCTGCTGGAACAGCTAGTCTTACTGGAGCAACTGGTTATACAGGATGGACAGGTTATACTGGCCCAGCTGGAACTGCTAGTCTTACTGGAGCAACCGGTGTAACAGGTTATACTGGTTATACTGGATATACTGGTGTCAAAGGTGATATTGGTTTTACTGGACCTACTGGTTATACTGGTTATACAGGATATACAGGTATCCAAGGTGATATTGGATCAACAGGTTATACTGGTTGGACTGGTTGGACTGGTCCTGCAGGAGATGCTAGTCTTACTGGAGCAACTGGTTATACTGGATGGACCGGTTACACTGGCCCTGCTGGAACAGCTAGTCTTACTGGAGCAACTGGTTATCAAGGGCAAACTGGTCCACAAGGTCTTGTAGGTCCTGTTGGATCTCAAGGTTATACCGGTTCTACAGGTCCAACTGGTTATACTGGTTATACTGGTTATACTGGTGTAACTGGTGTAACTGGTCGTACAGGACCTACTGGTTATACCGGACCTGCAGGAACTGCTAGTAATACTGGCGCTACAGGTGTAACAGGTTATACTGGTTATACTGGTTATACTGGTATGCAAGGTGATATTGGTGTTACAGGACCTACTGGTTATACTGGTTATACAGGTCCGGCTGGAGATGCTGCTAATACAGGTGCAACAGGTTATACTGGTTGGACAGGATATACCGGATATACCGGATATACCGGTGATATAGGTTATACTGGATGGACTGGTTATACAGGTCCTGCTGGAGATGCTAGTCTTACTGGAGCAACCGGTTATACTGGATGGACTGGTTACACTGGCCCTGCTGGAACAGCTAGTCTTACTGGAGCAACTGGTTATCAAGGGCAAACAGGTCCACAAGGTCCCCAAGGTCGTGTAGGTCCAGTTGGATCACAAGGTTATACTGGTTCGACGGGTCCAACAGGTTACACAGGTGTTACTGGTTACACTGGTTATACTGGTTCTACTGGTGTAACTGGTTGGACAGGTGTTACTGGTTATACTGGTTATACTGGTTGGACAGGTTATACAGGTGTAACTGGTTGGACAGGTGTTACTGGTTATACTGGTTATACTGGTTATACTGGTTATACAGGTGCAACTGGTTTGACAGGTTCAACCGGTTATACTGGTTGGACTGGTTATACAGGTTTTACTGGTCCTGCTGGAGATGCTTCTAATACAGGAGCAACAGGATATACTGGATGGACAGGTTACACTGGTTACACTGGTTACACTGGTTATACAGGTGTTACAGGTGTTACAGGTTACACTGGTTACACTGGTTATACTGGTTACACTGGTTATACAGGTTATACTGGTTATACAGGTTCAACTGGTTATACTGGCTGGACTGGTTATACAGGTGTTACTGGATGGACAGGTAGAACAGGTTCAACAGGTTATACTGGTTGGACTGGTTATACAGGTGTTACTGGCTGGACAGGTGTAACAGGTTATACTGGATTCACTGGATCTCAAGGAGCAACTGGAGCTAGAGGTTTTACTGGTTTCACAGGTAGAACAGGATGGACAGGTTATACTGGCTGGACTGGATATACTGGATATACAGGTTCTCCTGGTTATTCTACAAATACAGGTGCAACCGGTGATACGGGTTCTCAAGGTGATAGGGGTCATACTGGTTTTACTGGTCCTCAAGGTTCTACTGGTGTTACTGGTTATCAAGGTTCTACTGGTTATACTGGATGGACTGGTCCTCAAGGATGTACAGGTGTTACTGGTTATCAAGGTGATACAGGTTATACTGGCTGGACAGGTTATACAGGTGATACAGGTCCTCAAGGAGATACCGGTGTTACAGGTTATCAAGGCGATACAGGATATACTGGATGGACTGGTTATACAGGTCCTCAAGGAGATACCGGTGTTACAGGTTATCAAGGCGATACAGGATATACTGGATGGACTGGTTATACAGGTTATCAAGGTGATACAGGTTATACTGGTTATCAAGGTGATACTGGATACACTGGATGGACTGGGTATACTGGTGATACAGGTTATACGGGTTATCAAGGTGATACGGGATACACTGGATGGACTGGTTATACTGGTGATACAGGTTATACGGGGTATCAAGGTGATACGGGATACACTGGATGGACTGGTTATACTGGTGATACAGGTTATACTGGTTATACTGGTGATACTGGTTATACAGGTTATACTGGTTATACTGGTTATACTGGTTATACTGGTTATACTGGACCACAAGGGTTTATAGGTCCTCAAGGTGAAATAGGTTATATAGGTAATACTGGAGATACTGGTCCAACAGGTCCAACCGGTTATACTGGTTATACAGGATGGACAGGTTATACTGGTGACACAGGTTATACTGGCTGGACAGGTTATACAGGTGATACAGGTCCTCAAGGTGATACAGGTGTTACTGGTTATCAAGGTGATACAGGTTATACAGGATGGACAGGTTATACAGGTGATACAGGTTACACTGGTGATACAGGATGGACTGGTTACACAGGAGCACAAGGATACCAAGGTTTAGTTGGAGCAGGGTTTAATACAATATATGGTAGCGAAATGGTTTCAACGACATTATCTATAGGACATTATAGTGTTGAAACTACAAAGTTTACCACCAGAGCTCGAACAGATGCATGGGCAGTCGGTCAATATGTGTATATTACAGATTTAGCACAAAATTCAACACTTATCTACCATGGTCAATTAGGTTTCGCAAGCGCAGGTGAGTATGGAACATCATTCTTCTTACAAAATATAATTCAAATATTTGGAAGTCCAGCACAAGATGAAACTGAGTCGAATAACTGGGCAATGAGTTATGCAGGACCTATTGGAACTACAGGTTATACTGGATGGACAGGTTATACCGGTTATACTGGTCCTCAAGGTTATACAGGTGTTACTGGTCCAGTTGGAACTGCAGCAAATACAGGAGCTACAGGTGACACAGGTTACACTGGTTACACAGGTTACACTGGTTACACTGGTGACACAGGTGACACAGGTGACACTGGTTACACTGGTTACACTGGTTACACTGGTTACACTGGTTACACAGGTTACACTGGTTACACAGGTTACACTGGTTACACTGGTCGTACTGGTTGGACTGGTTACACTGGTTACACTGGTTACACTGGTCGTACTGGTATACAGGTCCTCAAGGTCATACTGGTGTTACTGGTCCAGTTGGAACTGCAGCAAATACAGGAGCTACAGGTGACACTGGACCTCAAGGATATACAGGACCAATAGGTGTTCAAGGTTACACTGGTTACACTGGGTATACTGGTATTACAGGTTATACAGGTGTTACTGGTTCACAAGGTCCTACTGGTCCTGAACCTCAAAAACAATATAGTATAGTAACTTATAACGGTAATACAAAATTACCTTCATTAACACCTTCTCAGCAACAATATGTCTTTATTAATACAACTAATAACTTAGAATTACCAGAAATAACCTCTAGTTGGATAGGTATAGTTTTACATGCAAGACTATTCGATGATACAATAACAGCTTCTAATATCGTAATAACAACTGCAAATAGCAATAATACAATTATTGCCTATGGAGCTACAATATCTAGTGCTACAAATAGCATTACAACTACAGGAATATATGCTTCTTTCATTTGTGATGGAACTTACTGGATCCAAATACCATAATAAATAACGCAAATAAGTAAAAATATATTTTATTAATATATATAATAAAATATGTCAATAGCAACATTAAAAAGAAAAACTCAAGCACAATATAATAACAATAGTGTTGGGTTTAAGAATTTTTCATTAAACGGTACACTACGTAGCCAAGGATATGTAGGACAAACATCACTTTCAAGATCTTTACCAAGAACATTAATGAATGGACCAACCCCTCGTGGTCATGGTGGTTCTTGTGGAAAATACCCGATGCATCCTATTATCCAATCTGCTGTTACATCATTGAATGATCCAACCGTTATAAAACCATCTGTTATAAATACACTTGGAAAGATGAATGAAGAATTAAACTGTCTTACAAATATAAATCAATCTTATTTTATTAGTTGTGGTCCGGTTAATACATTATATAAAACAGTAAAACCCGATAATAATCAGCATTTAAATAACCAAGGAGATTATATTAAAAATTTAGCAAAACAAAATATTCAACAAGCGGATTTATCATGCAATAAACATATTAATAATCCAAAATCTAATTCATGTAGCAAGAATACTTACTTTAGTAGAGGTCCTGCTTATATTAACCATACCAAACCAGAAAGTGATTATATTCCTATTAGTCAAGGTAATTATTTAATCCAATTAGATAATAGTTGTAATTTATTGAATAAAAATATTCCCAATATAAATTTAAAGAAGGCACCATTACCAGGTCCTGGTGTATCACGATAATAAAAAATTGATTAATAATATAATACATAAATCGTTATATTATTAAACATGGATTCCCAACAAGATAAAGATGTATTGCAGAAACTATATCTCGAATCTCTGAGTGAAAAAGAAAAAAAATCATATGAGATTGCTAAGGAACATTTAGGAATGTCTTTTCAACTCGATAAAAGCGTAGGATATTTAAAATGGCTTAAAACAAAAATTATTCCGCCTTCTTCTTAAGTAATAACTCTTTATATTTACTATAACTCATTACTTCATCCTGTAAAGAACTCTCACTTTCTATACCTTCTAATAATTTCGAACGAAATCCATTTAATTTATTTTTCTTAGGATGTATTTGTAAAAACTTAAAATTACTTATTCTACCTTGATTAATAAAGATATTTCTATTGAATTCCTTTTCTACAGTTTTTTTTGTTTTTTCTTTTTTATCTTTTGAATTCTCTTTAGTTTCGTTAGTTTTTGTCTTATAATTTTTTAACTTAGCAAATGGTCCATCTTCTTGATTTATTACATCATTCTTTTTCTTAATGGTTTCTTCTTTCTTTTCATTATTTTTTTCATATTCTAAATAAAGTTTAATTAATGGTGATTCCTTTTGTTCATCTACATATTCATTATCCATAAATAAATCACGACATTGAAAATGAATAACATATTTCATAGCTACAGCATTTAATATATTGTAAGGAATTCCATTAATATCAGAATAGTAGGCAAATCCTTGTTTATAAGCATCATAATGCATAATTATATTACCACGGGGGGTATTTTCTAATAAAATACGTGTTTTCCAAACCTTTTCTAATTCATTATTTTGATCTACCAATATTTCAAGTAGTTCTTTCTTATCATAAAAAATCTTTTCTATGTTTTTATTCATATTTTCTACGTTAAAACTACATATTAACTTATTTTTATTATTTTCAATATAACTCTTAATAGGATCTATTACGATTGACTCTTGTTTTGGAAAAACACGGTTGTACATCATAAAAAAAAAATAAATAGTCCATCGATAACAATATGTAAAAAAATAAACTATTGGATTCGTTGGATTTTTTAATGATTTTATATTTTTTTTTATAGTAAACTGATTCTTCATCCTATAGTATTAATTCGTTTTATTTTTAAGTTGATTTAAACGAAATTCTATCAAATCCTTTATTTCATTCTCAAGAACTGGTACTTGAATACGTTGATAATTTTTATACACATTATCGGGGTGTATACAAATTAAATAAAGATCAGTAACCTTCTTCCCATATTTATGTTCTAGAATCATTTTGTAGGTATTCAATTGTAGAGAATAATGCCAGAAGTTCGTATCCGGTAAGTGTGAAATACAAGTTGTTAAAGCATACTTACCAAATTCTGCTTCATGTTTAATCTCTTGGCATCTCTTCCAATCATAAATCTGAATAGTACCATCTGGATTTTCAAATACCATATCGATAGAACCAGAAAGTTTAAGTTCTTCATAATAAACCATCCATTCTGTACGATACGGCTTTAATTCTGGAAAATCCTTCAGAAAATTCTTAAAATATTGGTATTCGATACTATCATTTGTGACTGTCATTCTATTGAAATAACATTCGATATCATAGTGCATCTTTGTTCCTGCACTTGATGCTGCATCTCTATTTTTATCCCAATCCAACTTTATTTCCTCTTTTGTTTTTCCATAGTATTTATACTTAGGATCCTTCATTTTCTTACCACGTAACATATTATCAATAATAGCGTCTGCATCAAAATGAGAGAAATGGCTATGATTAAAAGTGGTTACAGAAGTATATGTTCCACGCTCTCCACATACTGTATAAATATGAGGACCTTCCTCGAAAGTAATAAATTCATCTCTAGGATGAGCATGAATTGTTGCCAAATATTGGGGGTTTCCTGGTTGGTCGGACATAGTTTATTTGTATTAAAACTATAAAAAATATTTGACTTCAATTTTTTAACTATAATTCTTCAATACAAGTAGACCGAATATTTTTCTTAATTTTCCCATAAATATGATGTCGAATACGATTATATCTAGATTCATCAGATACTCTCTCTCCACCAAGAATTTTTCGATAATAATCCATATACATTTCCTTATAGGCCTCTTCCTTAGATATCTTATCATGATTAACTTGAAACCAACATCTATTAAATTCAACCAGAAAATGATGTGAAATACGCCCAAGTATTTTATCAAAATCAGAATTTGTTATATGTGTCCAACTACAGTCAGAATCATAAATATAGAAACTATTTGGTTTAATATCGTATGCTCTTATAGGTAACTTATCTTGGTACTTTTCGATAAAATGATTAAATAGTTCATTTGTAGCATGTAACAGATCATTTTTATAAACCGTGTCTAGATAGTGTTCAACATTTTGAAACATCTTTTCTATCCATGCATTCAAAGCGAATTCTGGTTTTGCTGTTTGGGTTAGAATATCATTAAATTTTAGTTTACGTTTCATAGAACTCTTTAGTTCTACATTTTCTTTTTCTAATTTATTCACACGTATAGATAATTCTTGAATCAATAGAAACATCTCTTTTGATGTAGGAAGTTTTTCAAAACTATCTATTTCATTATCTTGTTCTCTACGTGTTTTACTTAAAAATTCACATGTTTGAGCATGACGATCATGATTAAATTTTTCTTTATATTCTCTACCGCAATGTTTACATGTATGTACCATTATTTCTTTTTTATTTTACCTTTTCATAATATAAACAGCATCAATTTTTTAATATGAAAATGTTCTTTAGCATAAACAAAAAGCCGATAGTTTCAACTATACAACCAAAAATAGAAACTAAATTAATAGAAAAGGAAAATTTTCAGGCAATATCCTATTCGTTGAGATACGGTATGTTCCAAAAATTTCAAAATTCAACAAATTGCTCAAGTTGTGGTAAATAATTTATGAATATAATTTATATGAAAGCTATTATTAGAAACGCCCTAATATTATTAGGAATAGTTATATTTGTTTTATTATTTGGAACTACAATAAAATCATTTGAAGGACTAGCTAACCAGACAGCACCAGCACCAGCACCATCACAAGCAAATATACAAGCAACTGCATCTGCCATACAACAAGCTGCGCCTGCTATAGCATCTTCATTATATTCTTTACAAAATGCTTATGCATCTGCTGCGCCACATTTACAAAATGCTTATCAAGCTGTAGCGCCTCAGATAAACAATGCTATTAATTCTAGTGTACCATCAGTTATTATGCCATCTACAACCACAAGTACATCTTTACCAACAATGAAATCAGTTTTACCACAAACAACTACTGTTTCAAATGTTCAGCTACCACAAACAACAACTAATCCATATGGAATTACTGGATCACCATTAAACGTGGTTAAGATATTTAATTTTTAGGATTTCTAATCTATAATATATCCTTTGTATATATTATAGAAATGAGCCAATTTAATTCAAATGAACTATTTTTAGAACCAAAAACAAAGCAATATGGGGGACATATGGTTATGACGAATGTAACAAAACAAACAAAAATAAAACATATTAATATTGATACTAGATTTAGAGATGAATACAATTATCTTTCTACTGTAAATTATAATGTTACATTACCTCAACGCATAACAGATGTTAAAACTATGACATTAACTGCTATTGAAATACCTATGTCTTTTTATAATATCTCGGCAAATTTGGGAAATAACTGTTTTAATATTACTCATAGCGGAACAACAAATACAATTACTATCGCAGATGGTTATTATGATATTTCAACAGTTAAAAGTGCAATAAATACCGCTTTAACTAGTTACGATTTATCATATAACTATATTGGATCATCTTCATTGTTTACTACAAGCAGAAACGACTCATTTACTATAAATTTTGATGTTACATCAACCGGTGGATATGATAAATATAATGTGAAATCGAAATTAGGTTGGATATTAGGATTTCGTAATATTACGTACACTATTAAGGGTAATACAATTACAAAATCTGAATCATTTATTGATTTAAATGGTCCAAAATATTTATATCTAGCGGTAGATGAATACAATAAAGGGAATCAGTATTCTTTTATTTCTCCTTTATACACATCATTAATTAATAAAAATATAATTGCACGTATAAGTATGGATAAAGCAACTCACGGATATGGTACAATTTTGCCGGCAAATTTAACAAATGGATTACTAGTAAGTGACTTAAGAAGTTACACAGGTAAAATAGATCTTTTGAAATTAAATCTACAATTATTAGATGAAAATGGTAATAATGTTAATTTGAATGGTCTTGATTTTTCATTATGTTTGGTAGTTGAACATGAATAATAAAGGAAACCTACGGTTTCCTTTTGAACCTTCCCTTTACTAAGTTTCCTTTTGAACCTTCCCTTTACTAAGTTTCCTTTTGAACCTTCCCTTTACTAGGTTTCTTTTCCAAAAAATTGATTGATAAAGTATTTTCATAATAGAATAAACAATTCTTCTATCATGAAAAAAATAAATCTTTCAAGTGAAATAATTGATTCTGAATCAATAGAAATAGATACATCGCGTCTTTCAAAAGAACAAAAATATGCATATCAAAAATTTGTTAATGGAGAAAATCTCTTTATCACCGGACCAGGCGGTACTGGTAAAACTCGTCTTGTAAAATATCTAGTAGATTATGCAAAATCTGCAAATAAATCTATTCAAGTATGTGCAATGACTGGCTGTGCGTCTGTTCTTTTACAATGTAATGCTCGAACTCTTCATTCCTGGAGTGGAATAAAACTAGCAAAGGGACCAAAGAATAAGGTTATAGAATCGGTTTTAAGAAGCAAACATGCAGCAAAGGCATGGCGTGCAGCAAAGATACTAATCCTTGATGAAATTAGTATGTTGTCTAAGAAAATCTTTGAAATTATTGAAGAAATTGGTAGATCAGCCCGTAAGTCATCTTTACCGTTCGGTGGATTACAAGTAGTTTTTGTAGGTGATTTTTACCAACTTCCACCAATTGGTACAGAGGGAGAACCTGATACAGAACAATTTTGTTTTGAATCACCTATGTGGAATACAGTATTTAAATCTGAAAATCATATTGAATTAAAGACAATGTTTCGTCAAAAAGATCCAAATTATATTGATATTCTAATGCAGATACGTAAAGGTGGTATTGATGAAGAAAAAAAGAAAATACTTTATGGATATGTGAACCGCGAGTATGATTCTGAAAAAAATAATGGTTGCGTTCCTACCAAGTTATTTGCTATTCGTTCGAAAGTTGATTATGTGAATACACAAATGTTTGCAAAACTACAAGAAAAAGAACATGTTTTTGAATACTCTATTAAAACAGATTGTCTTACCTATTTAGAATCTGGTAAAATAATTCCTCCAGAAATTATGCAAAAATGCAATGGTTTATCTATGACAGATAAGGAATTTGAATTGGACCAACTTTTAAATAACAGTCAATGCAATAAAGTATTACGTCTTAAGAAGGGTGCTGCTGTTATGTGTACAATTAATTTAGATATGGATAATGGGATTTGTAATGGTTCTCAGGGTATTATTATAGATATTGTAGAACAAGGACAAATAATTACTCCAGTTGTTAAATTTTCGAATGGACTAATACGTCGTATAAATGCTCATTATTGGCAATCTGAAGATTATCCAACTTTAGCTGTGGGTCAATTTCCATTATGTTTAGCATGGGCCCTAACTATTCATAAAATTCAGGGGGCTACACTAAGTATGGCTGAAATTGATATTGGAAGAACTATTTTTGAATACGGACAAACCTATGTAGCGCTATCTAGAATTCAATCCTTAGAAGGATTATATTTATCTGCATTTGAACCTGATAAAATTCGTGCGAATCCTATAGTAAATGAATTTTATTCAAGAATAAAGCCAGTTGAATATATACCGGATGTTATTCCTAGCGTATTTGATGAAACTCTAAAAAATTTTGAGTACAAAAACCCAGATACTAAAGTTATTAAAATTTAATATCTAGTTAAAATATAAGATGGTTGCTGGAAGTATATTACCTGTTACAATTCATAAAAATAAACTTTATTTTTTATTTGGTAAAGAAAATCCTATGGAAGATAGTTCAAAAGGTTGGTCTGATTTTGGTGGAGGAGTAGATAAAGGTGAAACTCCTTACGATACTGCTCTAAGAGAAGGTGGTGAAGAATTGACAGGTTTTTTGGGTGATAAAAGGGAAATTAAAAAACTTATTCAAAAAGGTGGTGGGGTTTATAAATTATCTTATAATGATTATCATGTGCATATATTTTTTATGGATTATGATGAGAATTTACCAAAATATTATAATCAAAACCATAAATTCTTATGGGAAAGAATGGATAAAAATCTATTAAATAACACTAAATTATTCGAAAAAATAGAAATTGAATGGTTTTCTATTGATGATATGAAAAAAAGAAAGAACGAATTTCGTAATTTTTATCAAAATATTGTGGATTTATTTTTGACTGATATGGTAAACATACGAAAATTTTTAGAGAAAAAATCTACTAAAAAAACCAGAAAAAATTATGAATAACTACGGTTTTAGAAAAGAGTCATAGTTATTTTTTTACGCAAACCTAATAGAACTGATATTTTAGAAAAACTATTATTCGTCTTCCTATAGTTAGAATTTTATAAAATAAAATACATTGTAATTGTATAAACCGATTATTATATTATGTCTTGGCGTCAATATGGTGGTACAAATAGACAAATATTAAGTACTATTAATGCAGGATCTATTGTAGCGAATCAATTTTTATCTAGAAGTACTGCAGCTAATACTAATCAATTTGATAACTTAAAGGTAAAGGGTCAGTTAATTTCTCAGGATTTCATTCAAAGTGGTACATATATACAAGCTACTTCATCAATTATAAGTTCTGGCGATATGATAGTTTATGATAAGCTATATTTTGGTACAGATGCATCTAATGTTCCTTTACCATGGTCCTATATATATGGTGATTCTTATGGAATTAGTATAAATAATACTAAACCACAGGCTGTTTTTCACCTGACAGGATTAAGTTATGAGGTGTTAAAAATAGATACTAGTTTAAATCGAATACGGAATATAATTGGTCAAAATGTGAATGCTCATGGCATAGTAATTGCTGCAGATGATTCTTCGTCGAACATTTATTTTTATAATGATGTAAGCACAAATGTTTTAAATACACCTGATTCTTATATTAAAAATGAAAAAAATAAAGGGTTCTCAATTAGTTCAGCAAATTCACTAATATCATTAGATAATAAAGGTAATCTATTATTAGACGCATCTGGAGCACTAATTTTACATAGCAAATCTGGTGGTTTTAATATTAGTGCTAGTACCCAATTAAATTCATTTCTTGTTGTTTCGAATCGCGGTACAGATTATAGCAGTTTATATAATGAATCTGCTGTTATTTATGATTATTCTAATGCAGTTTACTTACATAATGTTTATGATTTAAGCTCTGTAAGAACAGGTAATGGATTATCTATATTATCTATTGATAATAGTTCAAACGCATTTTTACGTATTATAGATCCTAGTGGTGGTGGATTTTCTATTGGGGGTGGTGCATTTCCCGAAGATACAACCCGATCATTTGGAACAATTATGTTGAGTGATACAAGTGGGTCTTATATACTCTCCCAAAATATTGTTTCTGGTAAAAACAATTTGAAATATGTATCAACAACTGGCATTAATACTTTTTCACCAAAAACAGAAAGATATGTTTTAGATGTAAATGGTCCAACCCGTATAGGAAATGGAGAAATTAAAACTGTTTTTAATTCAGTATTTGAATTTAAGAAAATAGGGTTTTCAAAGGTTAATTCTAATTTTGGTATGGCAATTGGATCGGCATCAAGTACAGGGTTAATACAACAAAATGGACCTATTGAAGTTGTTACATATCCGCAATATTTTTCATATACTATTGATAAAGGTATACACTGGAATGTATTACCAATAGATATTTCTCCATATGATAACTTTGTAAAACGTTCTAATAATACTTTTAAATCAATTTTCGTTTACGATACAAGTTTTTCAATTATTGGTACAAATGATAGTAGTTTATTTTGGACTACGAACGGTGGTGCATCATGGAACCAATTAGGTTATGTTGATAATGATCCTTTACACCGTAACACAACATCCATTTATGTTCGACCTTACAATAATAGATTCAGAATATTTTTATCTTACAATTATGATGACTCTTCTATAGTAGGGCTACCTCTTTATAATACTATGTTTTTTGATTTTAATCCTTATGATTCTACGAATATTATAGTAGCTGATGGATATATAAACTATTTAACTACAAATACAACAAATAATATTCAAAATACATTTTCACTTAATTATGATGCAACTATTATTACCAGTACTGGACCAAATAATTATAGTTATAGAGTAAATGCTACTGATTCAACTGGACGTTTTATTTATCTTGTAGGAGATGGTATAATTAAAATCGATGGATCAATATCTACACCTACCACTATTTATAAACGAAAGAATAGCTATAATTTGATTTATAATGCTGTTTTTGCCTATAATGATGACTATGTCATTGCGGTTGGAAATAATATTATTTCTTGGACAAATAGAGGAAGCACAGATAGTACAGGTAGTAGTTGGGTTGATATTCGATTAAGTACTACTAATATTGGAAATGTGATATTAGAATCTATTTATATTTATGATTTGTATAGAGCGGTAGCTGTTGGTAACGATGGTGTTTTTGTATTCAGTGCAAATTGGCAAAATTCTGTTTGGTCAATAGTTTCTGATTCTTTATTAAATTCATCAGGAATATCAAAACGTATTAATGGTGTTAATAATCAACTTATTGATATTCGTATGTTAGATATAGATTCCTTCCTTATTTCAAATGTAACACAAGAATATATACCAAATACTTATAATGGAACAACGGTAACCAGTTATGGTAAACAAGGTGATAGTAGAATAATATATGCCTATTATCCAAACATTTATAATAGAAAGAATAATACAGTTTTTGAATTATCAGGAAATATGGTTATGTCTGGAGATATAAATGTTAATGATGGAGGTGAAATTATATCCAATAACAATACATTTTACATATTAGAAAATTTTGTTGAAACCATTTATACTGGATACGATGCAAGCAAAATATTTATTGGGAGTACTGGAACAATAAATAGTATGACTGGATCATTATTTGTTGGTAATGACTTATCCGTAAACTCTAGATTATATGTTGTGCACGATGCTTGTATGAATTCTAGATTATTTGTTAGTTCAGATACATCCTTGAATGGAAACCTATATTCTTATGGTAGAACCATTTTACAAGGCGATGTATCCATGAATTCGCGCCTTTTTGTGAATGGCGATGTATCTATGAATTCCCGTTTATTTGTTGCTGGCGATATTTCAATGGGATCTCGTTTATTTTTGCGCGGCGATGCATCTATGAATTCACGTCTTTTCGTTAGTGGTGATGTTTCTATGGGTTCACGATTATTTGTAAATGGTGATGCGTCTATGAATTCCCGTCTTTTTGTAAGTGGCGATGTTTCTATGGGTTCACGATTATTTGTAAATGGTGATGTATCTATGAATTCCCGTCTTTTTGTGAGTGGTGATGTTTCTATGGGTTCCCGCCTTTTTGTAAATGGTGATGTATCTATGAATTCCCGTCTTTTTGTGAGTGGCGATGTTTCTATGGGTTCCCGCCTTTTTGTAAGTGGCGATGTTTCTATGGGTTCCCGTCTTTTTGTGAGTGGCGATGTTTCTATGGGTTCCCGTCTTTTTGTAAATGGTGATGCGTCTATGAATTCTCGTCTTTTTGTAAGTGGCGATGTTTCGATGGGTTCCCGTCTTTTTGTAAATGGTGATGCGTCTATGAATTCCCGTCTTTTTGTAAGTGGCGATGTTTCTATGGGTTCCCGTCTATTTGTGAATGGGGATGTTTCTATGAATTCCCGTCTTTTTGTAAGTGGCGATGTATCTATGGGATCTCGCTTATTTGTGAATGGGGATGTTTCTATGAATTCCCGTCTTTTTGTAAGTGGCGATGTATCTATGGGATCTCGCTTATTTATAAATGGTGATGCGTCTATGAACTCCCGCCTTTTTGTAAGTGGCGATGTTTCTATGGGTTCCCGTCTTTTTGTGAATGGTGACGCATCTATGAACTCCCGACTTTTTGTGAGTGGCGATGTTTCAATGGGTTCTCGCCTTTTTGTGAATGGTGACGTATCTATGAATTCTCGTTTGTTTGTTGCTGGAGATGTTTCAATGGGATCCCGCCTTTTTGTAAATGGTGATGCGTCTATGAATTCCCGATTATTTATTAGTGGTGACGTTTCAATGGGTTCTCGCCTTTTTGTGAACGGGGATGTTTCTATGAATTCTCGATTGTTTGTTGCTGGAGATGTTTCAATGGGATCCCGTCTATTTATAAACGGAGATGTTTCTATGAATTCTCGATTGTTCGTAACAGGTGATGTTTCAATGGGATCCCGTCTATTTATAAATGGAGATGTTTCTATGAATGGGAATATGTACGCGTTAGGTAAAACGGTTTTAGATGGAGATGTTTCTATGAATTCAAGATTATTTGTTGGCCAGGATGTAATTATTAATGGACGTTTAAATGTTCTTGAATATACTCAACAAAATGTTATTTATACAAATATTACCACAACTAATTATACATTGATTATTGCAGAGGATTTATCATTAAATGGTCGTTTAAATGTTGATTATGATGTTTCAATGAATTCTCGTTTATTTGTTTCCAGTGATGTTTCATTTAATGGAAATATGTATACGTCTGGAATATCTATACAACAAGGCGATGTTTCTATGAACTCACGCCTTTTTATTAATGGGGATGTATCGATGAATTCCCGCCTTTTTATTTCTAGTGATGTTTCCATGAATGCCCGCCTCTTTGTATCTAGTGATGTTTCATTGAATGGAAATATGTATACTCTCGGAAAAACAATTTTACAAGGTGATGTTTCAATGAACTCACGCCTTTTTATTAATGGGGATGTATCGATGAATTCTCGCCTTTTTGTTTCCAGTGATGTTTCTATGAATGCACGTTTATTTGTTTCCAGTGATGTTTCATTTAATGGAAATATGTATACGTTTGGAAGATCTATTCAACAAGGTGATGTTTCTATGAACTCCCGTCTTTTTATAAATGGTGATGTTTCTTTGAATTCCCGACTCTTTGTTTCTAGTGATGTGTCTATGAATGCTCGTTTATTTGTTTCCAGTGATGTTTCATTGAATAGAAATATGTATACATTTGGAAGATCTATTCAACAAGGTGATGTTTCCATGAACTCGAGATTATTTATAAGTGGCGATGTTTCTATGAATTCTCGTCTTTTTGTTTCTAGCGACGTTTCTATGAATGCCCGTTTATTTGTATCCAGTGATGTTTCATTGAATGGAAATATGTACACACTTGGAAAAACAATTCTACAAGGCGATGTTTCAATGAACTCCCGCCTTTTTATTATTGGCGCTGTTTCTATGAATTCAAGATTATTTGTTTCTAATGACGTTTCATTTGGAAATGATTTATATATAAATAATAATGTTACAGTAAATGGTTCATTAAGTGTTAAAGGGGCTTCTTCACAAGAAGGCGATTTCTCAATAACCAATAGATTATTTGTTGGTAAAGATAGTTCAATCAATGGGAACGTTTATATTGGTGGAACGACTATACAAAATAAAGATGTATCTATGAATGGTAGATTATTTGTATCACAAGATGTTTCGCTTAATAAAAATTTATATGTTGCAGGTAATATTACTTCTTTAGATACGATTTATGGTACAAATTATGATATATGTGCTAATTTACTTACTAATAATCCATACGGAACGAACACTATAAGAAAAGGTGATCATGCATCGACTATTATAATAGGTGGTAGTAGTGGTCTTATGACGAATCGACGTATAGCATTTGGTAGCGGGCTTACACCTGGTTCTACAACAATTAATGATATTTATTTGGGAGGACCTACTGATAATCTTATTATTAGTGGTGGATTCTCAGTACAAAATTTTACATTAAGTACTATTGCAATACCTACATTTATTTTAAATTCAACCCAAAATAATTACATAGGAACACCATTAGCAACTAACTATGGTTCATCATACAGCACTATTAATAATGTTGAAGTAAATAATATTTCACAAATAATGGATAATACAAGTTATGCGGGCGCTGGTCTTGCAATTACAGATGGTAGTCATAGTGCTGCTGGATTCTTAACAGTTAATACCGATGGAACTGGTTACATATTTAAAGGACCATTCTCATCAAATATGGTAGAATTATATTGTGATGGATTAAAATATCCTTATTATACTAATTTTGGAAACCAAAGTAAAATTAATAATGGAATCATGGTTTTAACAAAAGAACGTAATATAACTACATATGCTGATACTTATTCTATTAGTGTTAAACCTATTGATATCAGTAATATCTTATTGAAAGATGAAACTGTTGATGATTTATCATTTCAACGAATATTAACATCGGTTGGTATTGTGGCTGATCTTTCATTAAATTCGCGTTTGTTTGTTAATGGCGATGTTTCTATGAACTCTCGTTTATTTGTTACAGGTGATGTGTCTATGGGTTCTCGTCTATTTATAAATGGCGATGTTTCTATGAATTCGCGTTTATTTGTAATTGGAGATATTTCTATGAATTCTCGTTTATTTGTAGGAGGAGATGTTTCTATGAATGGAAATACTTATATTGGAGGTGATGCTGGATTAACTATTAATAATAGTATGTCTATGAACGGTATTATAAATCAATTAATAGATGCTCCAATGGTTGGTAATACTGTTTATATGGGTTCGAATGTACCGAATGATAGTTTTATAGGAGGACGGTTATACGTATACAATGATACTAATTTATACAATAGATTATTTGTATCTAATGATGTTTTTATGAATGGAAATATTTATTTATCTTCTGGTCATAATGTATTTTATGATTCAACACAATTAACTTCTGGAGGTAGTGGAAATGAACTATTTACTACAAATTCTGGAACTACTTCTCCATATACATTAAATTATTTAAATGGAACAACATTTTATATTACTAGTCCACCATCATCTAACTTTACTTGTAATTTAACAAATTTACCATCCGATATTAATCGCACATATGTAATAACATTAATAATTACTGCAACTTCAAATAAAACTTTTTGTGACTCATTTCAAATTAATGGAAATACAGCTATAACTCCATACTATGCTAATGGAATACCAACATCAATAACTTCGGGTAATGTAATTACACAATCCATAAGCATACAACGAATAAGTGTTGGAGATATTGCAACAAATGTTAATGTTTTAAGTGCAGTTACTCCTTGGTATTAATAACGTGGCGTTTACAATATTGCTTATTTATGCCATACCCAAATGTAAACGTTAGTGATAAATGTGATATTCTTTAGAGAATCATTCAAATCGTCACATAAATTTTAATCTTAAGTAATTAAATATTTTCTTATTCAAAATATACATAATGTTAGCTGTTATGATGATAATAAATCTAAAAAAAATAAAAAATAAATAATAAAGTTAATATTTACGATTCAAATTATAATACACTCTATATTTGTTTTTACACCATTGTCAATAACAATAATAGTTTATATCTATAACTATAAAAATTTTCATATAATTTAGTAACAATACATACACATATTTATAATATTTAATAATTTTATTAATGTTAAATGTTATATATATAAAATATGCAGTAAATTTATAATGAGTAGTTGGCCACAATTAACAGGAAATTCTAATGTTTTAAGGCAAACCTATATTTCTACTTTTTTAGATGTAAATGGAAATACTTTATTAAGAGGTGATGTTTCTATGAATGGTAGATTATATATAAATGGGGATGCTTCTTTAAGTGGAAATATGTACATAGAAGGAACAACTATTCAACAGGCTGATGTTTCGATGAATTCCCGTGTTTTTGTAAATGGTGATGTTTCGATGAATTCCCGTGTTTTTATAAATGGTGATGTTTCGATAAACTCGAATTTATCGGTTGGAAATGATATTATTGTTAGTGGTCGTTTAATTGTTCAGGATATTAATGGTGATATATCCATGAATTCTCGATTATATATTAAAAATGATGTTACAATGGACCAAACATTATTAGTAGAAGGTGATGTTTTGATGAATTCCCGTTTGTTTATAAACGGCGATGTATCTATGAATTCACGACTATTTATTAGTAGTGATGTTTCGATGAATTCTCGTTTATTTGTATCTGGAGATGTTTCTATGAACGGAAATATGTACACACTTGGACAAACAATCCAAGAGGGAGATGTTTCTATGAATTCACGACTTTTTGTCAATGGTGATGTTTCTATGAATTCTCGCCTTTTTGTGACAAGTGATGTTTCTATGAATGCTCGTTTATTTGTAGCTGGAGATGTTTCTATGAATGGAAATATGTACACAAATGGAGAAGCAATTTTACAAGGCGATGTTTCTATGAATTCAAATTTGTTTATTAATGGTGATGTTTTAATGAATTCTCGACTCTTTGTTTTGAGCAATGTTTCTATGAATGCTCGTTTATTTGTATCTGATGACGTATCTATGAATGGAAATATGTATGCATTTGGAAAAACAGTTTTACAAGGTGATGTTTCTATGAATTCTCGACTTTTTATTAACGGAGATGTTTCCATGAATTCGCGTTTGTTTATTAGCGGAGATGTTTCTATGGGATCTCGTCTTTTTGTCAAAGGAGATGTTTCTATGAATTCGCGTTTGTTCATTACAGGAGATGTATCTATGGGATCTAGAGTTTTTATTAAAGGCGACGTATCATTAAACTCTAAATTAGCTGTGCACGGCGATGTATCTATGGCCTCAAAACTTTTTGTAAATGGTGATGTTTCATTAAATTCCAAATTATCTATAGGAAGTGATGTTTCATTTTCCGGTAACACAAATTTCTTAGGTAATTTAGTTGTATATGGCGCATTTAGTTCATTAGGCGCTACAGTTCAACAAGGTGATTATGCAGTATCTAATAGATTATTTGTTAATAATGATGTAACATTTGGTGCACGTTTATTTTTAACCAGTGATATTTCATTTATTACACCATTAACACTATTAGATGGATCTATATTGATGTCGAATACACCACCTTTAGATTTTAATAATTTTGGTTCTACTTTTACACAAATCCCTGGTACTGGAGGTTTAAATTGGTATTCAATATCTATGTCAGCAAATGGTCAATATCAAACTGCTGTTGTATACTTTGGATTTATTTACACATCAAATGATTTTGGTTATACATGGACACAAACATCTGCACCAAGTTTGGGTTGGTTCTCAGTTGCTATTTCTGCTAGCGGGCAATCTCAAACTGCTGTTGTTTCAGGAGGATATATTTATGTATCTAATGATTTTGGATTTTCATGGTCCCAGGTTGCAACAAGTCAAAATTGGTGGTCAATAACTATATCATCTACTGGTAAATACCAAACTGCAGTTGCAAATAACGATTATATTTATACATCTAATGATAATGGGTCTACTTGGACTCAAGTTAGTTCAACTCCTGTATCAACAGTATTAAATTGGGGAGAAGTTTCAATGTCTGCAAATGGTAAATATCAAACTGCTGTTGTTCAAAATGGTTATATTTATACATCAAATGATTTCGGTGTAACTTGGGTTCAACGAACAATTACACAATTAAATTGGTACTCAGTATCAGTATCTGCTAGTGGCCAATACCAAACAGCTGTTGTTCAACAAGGTTATATTTATACATCAAATGATTTTGGTAATACATGGAATGTTGCTACTACAGATACAACACATACATGGCGTTCAATATGTATGACAGCAAATGGTCAATACCAAGTGGCTTGTGCTTCAAGTGGTTATATTTACAAATCATTAAATTTTGGTTCTACATGGTCATTAGTTACAGGTTCTTCAAAACAAAATTGGTATTGGATATCTATTTCATCTAATGGTCAATTTATTACTGCTGTAGTACAAGGTGGATTTATTTATACATCTACTACACCTTATGTTAATTTATTTGTAACTAATAATGCTGTGTTAGGAAGTGATGCTTCTATTAATGGAAATTTATCAGTTGGTGGTAGTTTAACTATAGGAGGTGATGTTTCTATGGGTGGTCGTTTATATGCAAATCAATATATCACTTATACTACATCTACTACTACAAACTATGCAACCTATAATGCTTTAGATTTAGTATTAACTGGACGTTTATTTGTTAATAGTGATGCATCGTTAAATTCTCGTTTATTTGTAACAAGTGATGTTTCTCTAGGAGCTCGTGTGTTTATTAATGGTGATGTATCTATGAATTCGCGTTTATTTGTAATTGGTGATGTTTGTATGAATTCTAGATTATTTTTGGGCAATGATATAAGTTTGAATGGTAATGTTTTTTCATCAAATTTTAAATCATTTACTCCTGTTCCATATTATGTTGTTAATAATGCGACATATGGTCAAGGTTCCTGGTCCCAAAGTTTGAATAATACTAATGGTTATGGTATTGCAATATCATCAACAGGACAATATGCTGTAGCCACAGTGCTAAATGGTAATTCATATTATTCTACAAATTATGGTAAAAATTGGGCAATTTCTTTAAATGGTGGTAATGTGACATGTGCTATTTCACATACAGGACAGTATGCATTAGGTTGTGGTGGTTCAGGTGTATATTATTCTACTAATTATGGAGCATCTTATTCTTCTGCATTAGGTATTGTTGGTCAAATTATGTCAGTTGCTATTTCTGGTATTGGTCAAAATTGTATAGCTGGTAGCTCAAATGGAAACGGATTATGGTATTCATCTACTTATGGTCAAACATGGCTTAAAACTAACACAACAGGATATCCACAAACTACAAGCTGGGCTTCATTAGCTACAACAAATTTTGGTTATTGTATAGCAGGTAGTAGTAATGGCAGTACTTCTTATGGTGTTTGGTATTCATCTAATAATGGTAGTACTTGGGCACAAACAACTACTACAGGTATTTCAACGGCACAAGTATTTGGGTTATCTATGTCTTATTATGGTCAATATTGTATTGCATCAACTAATACAACAAATGGCATTTGGACTTCTTCGACTTATGGACAAACGTGGGTTAACTGTACCACACCTGCAGGAACTTTCGCAGGGGTTTCTATGTCTTCTTCTGGCCAATATGCATTAATAGGTTCCTACAGTTCGAGTGGTACCGGAATTTGGTATTCTATAAATTATGGTTTAAATTGGACGCAAACTTCTGTAACAACAGGTAAAACATGGCAAATAGCTCTCTCTTCAAATGCACAATACGCTATTTCTACAATTTCTAGTGCAACTAATCCGGGTTTCTATTATATATCGTTCCCTTCTACAACATATTATAATAGTTATGCAACATTTAATAGCGATGTTTCTATGAATTCTCGGTTGTTTGTAACTAGCGATGTTTCTATGGGATCTCGTTTATTCGTGAATGGAGATGTTTCATTGAATTCGCGTCTTTTTATTAGTGGTGATGTTTCTATGGGATCCAGATTGTTTATAAATGGCGATGTTTCAATGAATTCTCGTTTGTTTGTAACTAGTGATGTTTCTATGAATGCTCGTTTATTTGTATCTGGAGATACATCATTTAATGCAAATGTTTATGTTCTTGGTAGAACTATTCATCAAGGTGATGTTTCATTAAATTCAAGATTATTTATTAATGGAGATATTTCTATGAACTCGCGTTTATTTGTAGCTGGTGATGTTTCAATGGGTTCTCGATTATTTATAAACGGAGATGTATCTATGAATTCACGCCTTTTTATTAGTGGCGATGTTTCTATGGGTTCCCGCCTTTTTGTGAATGGTGATGTTTCTATGAATTCCAGATTATTTATTAGTGGCGATGTATCTATGGGTTCCCGTCTTTTTGTAAATGGTGACACATCTATGAACTCCCGACTTTTTGTAGTCGGAGATGTTTCTATGGGATCACGCTTATTTGTAAATGGTGATGTGTCTTTGAACTCACGCCTTTTTATAAGTGGCGATGTTTCTATGGGATCAAGAGTATTTATTAACGGAGATGTTTCTATGAATTCCCGACTATTTATTAGTGGCGATGTTTCAATGGGTTCCCGTCTTTTTGTGAATGGTGATGTTTCTATGAATTCACGACTATTTATTACTGAAGATGTTTCTATGGGTTCTCGCTTATTTATCAACGGTGATGTTTCCATGAATTCCAGATTATTTATTAGTGGCGATGTTTCTATGGGTTCTCGTCTTTTTGTGAATGGTGATGTGTCTATGAATTCAAGATTATTTATTAGTGGTGATGTTTCTATGGGATCTCGCTTATTTGTAAACGGTGATGTTTCATTAAATTCAAGATTGTTTGTTACTAGTGATGTGTCATTTAATGCTCGTTTATTTATTTCAGGGGATTCATCTTTTAATGCTAATGTTTACGTGCTTGGTATTACCATTTTTCAAGGCGATGTTTCTATGAATTCACGATTGTATGTAGGTGGTGATGTTTCTATGGGTTCTCGTCTTTTTGTGAATGGCGATATGTCTATGAATTCTCGATTATTTGTTAGTGGCGATGTTTCTATGGGTTCGCGATTATTTATTAATGGTGATGTTTCTATGAATTCTCGTTTATTTGTTTCAAATGATGTTTCTATGGGTGCTCGTGTTTTTGTAAATGGGGATGTTTCATTAAATTCGAGATTATTTGTTACTAGTGATGTATCATTTAATTCACGTTTCTTTGTTTCAGGAGATACGTCCTTTAATGCTAATGTTTATGTTCTTGGTAGAAGTATTCAGCAAGGTGATATTTCTATGAATTCCCGTCTTTTTGTAAACGGTGATGTGTCTATGAATTCTCGACTTTTTGTAAGCGGTGATGTTTCTATGGGATCTCGTTTATTTGTTAATGGAGATGTATCTATGAACTCAAGATTATTTCTATCAGGTGATGTTTCTATGGGATCTCGTTTATTTGTTAACGGAGATGTATCTATGAACTCAAGATTATTTCTATCAGGTGATGTTTCTATGGGCTCTCGTTTATTTGTTAACGGAGATGTATCTATGAACTCTCGCCTATTTGTAGCAGGCGATGTTTCAATGGGTTCGCGATTATTTATTAACGGTGATGTTTCTATGAATTCTCGCTTATTTGTAATTGGAGATGTATGTATGAATTCACGTTTATTTGTTGGTAATGATGTTACTGTGTATGGAAGATTAAATGTTTTTCAATATACTCAATCTAATTTAATATATACAAATATAACAACTACAAATTATTCTTTAATTATTGCCGAAGATTTATCATTAAATGGTAGATTAAATGTTGATTATGATGTTTCTTTGAATTCACGATTGTTTGTATTAAGTGATGTTTCTATGAATGGAAATGTGTATAATTATGGAAGGACTATTCAAGAAGGAGATGTGTCTATGAACTCTCGTCTTTTCATTAATGGTGATGTTTCTATGAATTCTCGGTTGTTTGTTTCAGGTGACATTTCTATGGGATCTCGTCTATTTGTAAATGGCGATGTTTCTATGAACTCTCGCCTTTTTATAAGCGGTGATGTTTCTATGGGATCTCGTCTATTTGTAAACGGTGATGTTTCATTGAATTCCCGTCTGTTTGTTTCTAGCGATGTATCTATAAATGCACGTGTATTTGTTTCAGGAGATACTTCATTTAATGCGAATGTTTATGTTCTTGGTCGCACTATTCATGAAGGAGATGTTTCTATGAATTCACGCCTGTATGTAGGTGGCGATATTTCTATGGGTTCTCGTCTTTTTGTGAATGGTGATATGTCTATGAACTCTCGTCTTTTTATAACTGGCGATGTTTCTATGGGATCTCGTCTATTTGTAAACGGTGATGTTTCATTGAATTCTCGTCTATTTGTTTCTAGTGATGTATCTATAAATGCGCGTGTATTTGTTTCAGGAGATACTTCATTTAATGCGAATGTTTATGTTCTTGGTCGCACTATTCACGAAGGCGATGTTTCTATGAATACAAGGCTATTTGTTGGAGGCGATGTTTCTATGGGTTCTCGTCTTTTTGTGAATGGCGATATGTCTATGAACTCTCGTCTTTTTATAAGCGGTGATGTTTCTATGGGATCCCGTCTTTTTATAAAAGGCGATGTTTCTATGAATTCGAGATTATTTGTTTCCAATGATGTTTCATTGGGTGCGCGTGTTTTTGTAAATGGTGATCTCTCATTAAATTCAAGAGTCTATATAGGAAGCGATGTATCTATGAATGGTAATGTATATATTGCATATAATGTTAACATTGATACAAGTGGTAACTTGTATCCAGTTGATGTTAGTGGAACAGTTAATTTACGTGGAACAGTAAATCCAATAACTCTTATTGATGGTTCTGTTTTATTAACAAATAATCTTCCTATGGATATGTCAAATAATCTAGGTACGATATGGAAGGAAACAGCAACAAGTCAGAATTGGTGGTCTGTTTCTATCTCTGCAAATGGTCAATATCAATCTGCTGTTGTTGATAATGGTTATATTTATACATCCTATGATTTTGGATATACATTTACACAAGTTAATTCGAGTCCAGTAAATTCAATGCTTAACTGGAGTAGTATTTCTATTTCTTCATCAGGTCAATATCAAACAGCTGTTGTTAATAATAATAATAGTGGTTTTGGATTTATTTATAAATCTACAAATTATGGTGTAGATTGGTCAATAATAAATTCCTCTCCTATTTCTACAGCACAGAATTGGTGGTCAATAGCAGTTTCTTCAACTGGTCAATATCAAACAGCTGTTATTAATAATGGTTATATTTATAAATCATCTACTTATGGTAGTACTTGGACCCAAGTCGCATCCAGTAAAAGTTGGTTTTCAGTTTCTATGTCGTCAAATGGGCAATACCAAACATC
>Ga0114960_10000624_pt1 | contig 29732 bp, 45 predicted proteins | sample C_130625_MF_Meta_FD_92637 | JGI IMG/M metagenome (GOLD analysis project Ga0114960, IMG submission 92637) | Freshwater microbial communities from Lake Croche, Canada to study carbon cycling - C_130625_MF_MetaG | ecosystem: Environmental > Aquatic > Freshwater > Lake | place: Lake Croche, Canada... | reverse complement strand
TGCGTCGACCTTTGGCTCGAAATTAACCCCCTTAAGATAGTACCGGGTCTCTTCTTTCGACGCAGCGCAGACGACAGATTTAAGAGCACGCATGTTAATCGTAAATTTCATTGGATTTCCCTTTCCAAACGAAGCTTGATTGCTTCCATAAGCCGGAGCGCAAACCCCGGCTTGAAGCTGCAATCAGAGCAGCGAGTTGACTTTGTTCAGCAGCAGCTCGTAGCGCTCTTTCTCAATGTTCTGGACAGTACTCGGTTCAGGATGCCGCCAGCGGAACGCATCGACAGCGCTTGCAAGAGCAGCAATGATGACATCGATGTCGTCGTCCAGCAGCTCGACAGTACGATCATATGCAGTGATGCGAGAATCGCTCATTGTGGTTTTCCCTTTCGCCGCCATCATGTGATGACATACACAACATACACAACCCTCTATAGAGAGTCAATAGCTATCCCTATATATATATATAAAAATCTATCTAATCATATCGTATTAGGTCCTTCGTTTATTAGTTAACACATAGAACCATCAACACAGCACAGTGATGAAAGAGCCACACTCGCACCGTGACATATATGTCACACTCTATCTAGGCTATCTATGGGTATCTATAAAGGGTTTGGGTATGTATCTACTAACCATATATAGATATATAGAGCGTATAGATACCTGACATGGTATTGGACGTAACAGAGATAGCTAGATAGACCCCCCGCCCCTGCCCAGTGCGATGGCCCTTGGGGGCGGTCGAGGTGTGCACCCAACAGCTCTCCCCCCCAAAAAAAATCTTGGTTTTCTAATTAATTGGTTTAGGGTGGGGTTTATGATTGAGATAGAGAGTGGGGTAGAGATACCTCAACCTGAAGCCCCTTTGCGGAAGATGAAGTACCCGTTCAACTGTTTGAACGCGGGTGACAGCTTTGTGTTTCCGGTAGAGGAGGGCGAGGACCGCGACGTAGTTCAGAACCGGCTACGCAGTGCGGCTGCGAACTGGGGCAGGGATCGCGGCGTGAAGTTTGTGACCCGCCGGGTTCAGAACGGGATTAGGGTCTGGCGCGTGAAGTGACGCGGGGTGGAGCAGCCCGGTAGCTCGTCAGGCCCATAACCTGAAGGTCGTAGGTTCAAATCCTGCCCCCGCAACCAGCACTAGAGGCAGCATGGAAAACGGGCGTCGCAGTCTCCTCAAAGCCGTTAGCTGGCGCATTGTCGGCACAATCGATACCTTCTTGCTGACTTTCCTTGTGACGGGCAAGCTGGTCTGGGCGGCGTCCGTGTCGGCTCTGGAGCTTTGCACCAAGGTCTTCCTGTTCTGGGCGCATGAGCGTCTGTGGAACCGTATCTCTTGGGGGCGTGATGTCTGACACGGTTAATTTTGAATACTTTGCCGAGATGGAACCGCATGTGCGGAAGGTCATGGCCGGGGAATACGGGGTTGGCACCCTGCTTGAGAAGCCGGTCATCTTGGACCTTGGGGCCAACATTGGGGCGTTTGCCGTCTGGGCTAAAAACCTGTGGCCGGATGCCGAGGTGCATAGCTTCGAGCCTATGGAATTTAACATCAACGTCTTCAAGCGGAACGTCGCTGGCCTAGAGGGGGTCACCCTGCATGAGATGGCCGTGGGCGACCCTATGCTCAACCAGATGTATATCGGCAAGAGCAATCAGGGCGAGTGCAGCCAGTACGTCTCTGAGGGCGTCATAAGCGATACCTTGCCGGTGGAAGTCTGCGACCCCGATTGCAACTTCTTCCGCGCCCTTGCCAAGCGGGCGGACTTCATCAAGCTAGACATCGAAGGGGCCGAGACCTACGTTTTGGGCAACATGCCGCTGGAGGCCGAATACATCGCCCTTAAATATCATGGCGAAGAGGCCCGCCGGGACGTAGACAGGCTGCTGCACGGATACCATCTGATAGGGGCCGAGGTGACCGCAATCGGGTACGGCGTTCTCAAGTATCAGAAAACGAAACGATGAAATTCAACCTCGACCATTTCTATCTCTTCTGCCGCCAGCTTCGAATTGAGACGAAGGAGGAGGGGCTGAAGAAGATGGAAAAGTTGCTTGGCACCCAAACCTACACAATGGGTGAGATTGCCAAGGGGCTGGAAGAGGATTGCCATTTCTTCGTGATCCTCAAGGGGCGGCAGCTTGGCATCACCACGATCAGCCTCGCCCTCGATCTCTACTGGCATTTTGTCAATCCCGGCCTGCAAGGCACGTTGACGACCGACACAGAAGAAAACCGTGACATGTTTCGCTCGACCCTTGCCATGTATCTGGAAGGGTTGCCCCGCGAGTTCAAGGTTCCGGCGGTCGCCCATAACCGCAACCAGCTTCAGCTTAAGAACCGCTCGCGCCTGTTCTATCAGGTGGCGGGCCTGCGGGCAAAAGGCTCCCTTGGGCGCGGCAAGGCTATCACCTACCTCCACGGCACCGAGACAAGTTCGTGGGGCGATGAGGAGGGGCTTGCGTCCCTTCTTGCGTCTCTCGCAGAGACTAACCCCTTGCGCCTGTACATGTTTGAAAGCACGGCGCGTGGCTTCAACATGTTCCACGACATGTACACCACGGCCAAAAAGGCTCGCACCCAGCGCGCCATCTTCTGCGGCTGGTGGCGCAACGAGTATTATGCGTCCGACCCAAACAGCGATGTCTATAAAGTCTATTGGGACGGCAAGCTGACCGGCGAGGAAAAAGAATGGGTCCGCGACATCAGGAAGCTCTACGGCTTTGAGATAAACTCGCGCCAGATTGCTTGGTGGCGCTGGAAGATGATGGAAGGCATCAAGGACGATGCCCTCATGTACCAAGAGTTCCCGCCGACCGAAGACTATGCCTTCGTCATGACAGGCTCCTCGTTCTTCTCGAATTCGCGCTGCACGGATGCCGTGAAGGATGCAAAGAAGGACAAGCCCGATTGCTACCGCTACCTTATGGGTATGAACTTCGAAGACACAGAGGTCATTAAGTGCCGTGAAGAGACTGCAACCCTTAAGGTCTGGGAAGAGCCAATTGATACGGCTTATTACGTTATTGGCGCTGACCCTGCTTATGGTTCTAGCGACTGGGCTGATAGATTTGTCGTGCAGGTGTATCGAGTTTATGCCGATGGGCTGGACCAAGTGGCCGAGTTCGCTACCTCAGAACTGAACACCTATCAATTTGCGTGGGTCATCGCGCACTTGGCGGGAGCCTACAAGAACTCGACGCTCAACCTTGAGGTCAATGGCCCCGGCCAGCCCGTGCTGCAAGAGCTTCGCAACCTGAAGCGCCACGCTGCGGCGGTGGGCGGCGCTCGCGGCAACGACCTAATGGACGTTCTGTCTCACATGCAGAACTACATCTGGCGCAAAAACGACACTCTGTCTGGCCCCGGCACAAGCATCGGCTGGCTCACCACACATGCCACCAAAGAGCGCATGATGTCCTACATGAAGGATTATTTCGAGCGCGGCATGATGAAGATCAAGTCGATTAGCTGCATCGAAGAAATGAAAACCATCCGCCGCGACGGCGGGACCATCTCGTCCCCCGGCAGGTCAAAGGATGACCGCGTGATCGCCTCCGCCCTTGCTGCGGCGGCTTATGCTGAGCAAGTCCAGCCGCGCCTGATTGCCATGCGGCTAAGCCGCGCCGTGTCCAAGGGCATGGAGCAATACACGCCGGAAGAGATCACGACAGGGCGCAATGTGTCGAACTATCTAAAAAAGATAGGGATATACGGGCAATGAACGAAGTCTTGAGCAAGGCCGAAATCCGCCGCCGGATGGCCCGATTCCTTGAAGAAGGGAATCGCGCTATGTCCATGAAGTTCCTTGGGGAACTCGCGGGGCTATCTGAACGGTTGATTTTCGGAATGTTTGTGGGCAACACCCACGCGATGTCTGAAGAAAGCCAAGTGCGGATGTCCCGCGCCCTTTTGCGGCTTGAACGCGGCGATGTCACGGTTATGAGGAACCGGAATCGCACCAAATACCTCCAGTACAACCGAGAGCCGAAACCCCGTGTGGTCAGAGGATATGGCTTGAAATTAGACGGCGGTAAGATTACCCTTAACGTGGGCCTTAAGAATAAGGCTAACTTTTCTGAACGTACGTTTAGAGAGCAGATGGAGGGAAAGTGATGGCTATTCTTCGTTCTTATAAATGCCCACGGCATGGATTTTTTGAGGCTTGGGAGCCTCTTTGCGAGCAGGGCTGCACTGACGTTGCGGTCGTTTTCCTGCGAGCGCCGTCTATGCGGGACAGCGTGAAAGCTGGGCGAACAAAGAAAAATGACAGCACCCTCAAGCAGTTAGCTTCAGATTTTAAGATGACAGACATCAAGTCGGTCAAAGAAGGCGAAAGCCAGCAGGGGTACATCACCCGCAACAATGCCAAGATTGGGGAGCAGGAAGCCGAAATGGCTCGGCAGGCCAAGCTGAACGGCGTCATGTGGGGCGATGCAGGCAAATACTCTATGCAGGGGATGCTTTCGGGCGGGGCCGTGAAATCCGCTATGGGAGAACCAGTTGGCTTTAACCCAAAAGATGCTAATCTGCCCACCAAGCTCCCAACGATGGTTCATGCAAATGATCCAACTCTGAAGATTGGCGACTGATGAGAATCCCTTCAAATCTACAGCAGCGCGAAGAGCTATATCTAGACCTCGTTCGCAAATGCAAGGTATCTCAACAGGAGCGCAAAGCGGATTATAATTCGCTGCGCGCTTATTACCTTTTTGGTGCCGGCCCTGAAGAAAGCCCGTCTGCCTACAACAAGATTTACCCGCACATCGACCAGTTGGTCGCCTTCCTGTATTCGGCTGACTCAACCCGCTTTGCCATTAATCTCGGCGCGTCGGCCCCCGATACGGAATATACAAAAATCCCCCGCCTGACTCAGGCCCTTAACGACAAGTGGTCTGACAGCAACGGCGACCACATCTTTGGCCTCGCCCTAAATTGGGCGATGTGCTACGACAGCGCTTTTATCAAGCTGATCGTCAACAAGGGGCAAATCTTCCCCTATTACGTTGACCCGGCCATGATGGGCATGTTGCGCGAAGACGTTCCTCACTCTGATCGTCAGGAAGCCTTCACGCACACCTATTACATCACCAAATCTGATCTTTACGCCCGGTTGTACAACCACCCCAAGCGCGAAGAGCTTATCAAGCGTATCACCGCTGGCCCGACAGAGACCCATTACGTTGCAAGCGGCATCGACCGCATTGTCCTGTCCCAAGTGGACCCAATGATGATGGGCAACGTCAATCTTGACCTCAATGGCTACAACCGCATGAAACCGCGTGTTGAAGAAGAAACCATTGAGATGACAGAGCTTTACGTCTGGAATGACGAAATCCATGACTACATGGTGGTCACAAAAGCCGACCCCGATGTTGTCATCTACGACCGCCCGAACGAGACCATGTTCTTGAAGGGCGAAAGCCCGTTTGTTCAGATTTGCCCCAATCCCATGCCGGATTACTTCTGGGGCCAGTCTGAGGTTTCGCGCCTCATCTACCTCCAGCAGATGTACAACCGCCGCATGGGCGAGATCCTCGATCTGCTCGCCAAGCAAGTTAACCCGCCGACCGCCCTTATGGGCTTCACGGGCATCTTGGACGAAAAGAACTTTGCCTTGAATCGCCCCGGCGGGCTGCTCTCAACCGACATGCCAAACGCCAAGGCTGATCGCCTTGCCCCGCAAATGCCCGCCGACTTGTACGAGCAGATCAAACAGATCGACAACTGGTTCGAGGAAGCCTCTGGCATTTCCTCTGTCCTGTCTGGGCGTGGCGAAAGCGGCGTCCGCTCTGCCGGTCACGCCTCCCAGCTTGCGCGTCTTGGCTCTTCTCGCGCCAAGCGCCGCGCCCTTCAGGTGGAGCTTTCCCTCGAAAAGATGGCAACGCTCTATATGAAGCTGATCCAAGCCTATGATCCTACGCACTACAAAGATGCGGACGGTATGAAGTTCATAGCTGAACAATTTACCAAGGATTACATGGTTAAGGTGGATGCCCACTCAAACAGCCCGATCTTTATGGAAGATACGCGCTCTATGGCGTTTAATCTGTTCAAAGCAGGCGCTATCGACAAAGAAAGCCTGCTGGACCTGATCGACCCGCCCATGAAGCAGATGCTTAAAGAGAAGCTAAAGAAAGCATCGTCAGCCCCCCAACCGGAGGGCGGAAACGTAACTCCGATTAAAAAGGAGGCTAAAAGTGGCTAACCAACAATCTTATTCTGGTGATCAGCCTCGTTTTAATTCTAAGGAATTGACACGAAGGGAAAAACCAGCGAACCTTGAACGAAGTGTTTCTCCTATCCGGTCGTTTGGCGATAAAAAGCTCAGGCGTATGGACAGAGGTGGGAACAGTCGCGCAACCGTGAGGTGAGCCATGTACAAATCCGTGAAGCGCAGCCGCAGAGGCAAGCGCCACTGAACGACTTGGGGACAGTCACTCTAACAGGAGGCCAACACATGGCTAAGCGTAAGGGCCGCAAGGGCAAGCGCTAATTGGTTCCCGCAAGGGTTCCATTAGCTTTTCACCAATCCATCCCTCTCATGACGGAGACGCAAAATGCGTAAGGGTCGCAAGGGTCGTAAGGCTCGTCGGTAACTAATAAACGGGTTAGCCCCGTTTCTAGTTAACGTCTGACGGGGGACGGACGTAAAATTTTCCCCCGCTTGACTTTCTATGCTGTTTGTCAGCAACTTGTGCAAAATTTGGGTGTTACATGGCCGATCAGGACATTATGCAGTTGATGGCAAGCGCTTCCCAGCCCGGTGCTGGGGATGGTGCGGCTCCTTCTTTGTCCGACAGCGCCCCCCCGATGCCTGCCCCGATGTCAACGCCCGAACCTAAAGCGGGCGAGCGCGAAGCCGCGATGATTAACGTGAGCATGGCGCTTGACCTTCTTGAGCGTTGCCTGCCGCAGATTGGCTCTGAGACGCCGGAAGGCCGGAAGCTAATGTCTGCGCTCAACTCGCTTACTTCTATCATTGGGGCGAAAAAGCCTCGCACCGATGAACTTCAAGCTGCTGAAATCATGCAGTTGCTTGGAAATCTCCCGCAGGCGGCGGGTTCGATGCCGGGTGGTGGCGGTATGCCCCCCGGCGGCGCTCCTCCGATGGGTGGTGCAATGATGGGCGGCGGTATGCCTCCCGGTGGTGCGCCCCCAATGCCTGCTGCACCTCCGCCCGCGCCGGGTGCTGGTGCGCCTCCCGCAATGCCGCCGGGTATGCCGCCCGGTGGACCGACCCCGCCCATGTAGGAGCGAGCAAATGGACCTGTTTAAGCCGCGCAAGGCGTCTTCGCCCCGCAACCCGACTACCGATCAGCAGCAGAATGGTCAGATCACCAATACGCCGCGTTTCTCGCGCCTTGGTGGCCTTTCCAACTCGTCTAAGACCGGCACTAAGAACCAGTACAAAATCGTGCCGCCCGGTGACGGTAAGAAAGTCATCTAACCAGAACGCATAGGGGACTATAAAATGGCGTCTCTCGAAGACCTTTCGTCGGAAGCCCGTGATGAGCTTGCTCAGCTTGCTCGTGAACTGGCCGATAATCCTGATACGCGAGAGGCGTTTTTGCGCCTTACGAAGAAGGCTCGTCCTTCGATGAACATTGACGCGATTGACTTGAAAGATGAAGTCGCGGCTCGCCTTGACCATGCTAGTGAGCGCGTGAGCCACCTTGAAGGTAAGCTGCGTGAACGAGACGCCCTCGATTCTTTGGATCGTCGTAGGCGCGACCTCATTAAAACCGGCAAGGCTAAATCAGAAGAAGAAATCGTGGAAATTGAAAAGCTAATGCTCGAAAAAAGCATTGCCAATCATGAAGCGGCGGCGGATTACTACAACTACATGAGGCAAGCGGCAACGCCGACGCCCCAGACATCCTTTAGCAGGAATGTTATGGACGACAGCGCTCGCCATACCTTGAAGAAGTTTTGGTCTAATCCCGCTGGCGCTGCGCGAGACGAAGCTGCCAAGGCTCTGACAGAAATTCGGAGAAATCCGAGACCTATCGGGTTTTGACTGTAAACGGGGACGATAGGCGCAAATTTAACCAAACATGAGGTGCTAACATGCCTATTGGTGGCGGTATTGTTCCCGCATCAGGCTCTAATCAGTATACCGAACTAACGTACGTCACACGCCGTGCGTTTATCCCCAAGATGGTCGTCCAGATTTATAACTCGACGCCTCTTCTTGCGGCTCTCATCGCCAATAGCCAGACGGCTACGGGCGGTGTTTCGTCCGTCACCGTCCCGGTGCAGGGCGCTCAGTTCGTCAATGCTCAATGGTCTGATTACTCTGGCTCGTTTGCCCAGCCTGCCGTTCAGCAGGGTGCGTATAACGCCGAATTCAACCTGAAGCTCATGATCGCCCCTGTGCCGTTCCTCGGCATGGAAGGTGCAGTGCAGCAGGACCACGCAATCATCCCACTTATCGAAGCTCGTATGAACGACGCGACGAACGTGATGATGGATGCGATGGCGACTGCCCTCTACACCAACACCACAAACACCCAGCAGTTTACGGGTCTCCCGGCTGCGGTGGATGATGGCACGGGTACTGCCACTTACGGCAACATCAACCGCTCGACCTACACTTGGTGGAAGTCGAAGCAGTACGCTGCTGGCTCGGTCAATCCGACTCGTCAGAACGTCCTCCAGTACATTTCTGGAACTGTGAAGAACGGCGCTGAAGTCCCGACGTTTGGCGTCTGCGGCTTTGGTACTTGGACGCTGCTGGCGCAGGATTACGTTGGTCAGGAACAGTATGTCATCACGCCGGGTCACGGCTTCGATGGCGACTCCAATGGCCCGCAGGCTGCGTTCCGCGCCCTGATGGTTGCTGGCGTTCCGGTCTATCCCGACCCGTATTGCCCAGAAGGTACGCTGTACCTCCTCAACACCAACTACCTCTCGCTCTATATCCACGAGCAGGGTCAGTTTGTGTTCACGGGCTTCGAAAGCACCCTGCCCAATTGGCAGATTGGCTATGTCGGCGCGGTCATCAACATTGCTGAGCTTGTTTCCACGAAGCCGAAGTCGATGACTAAGGTGACTGGCTACAACTCGCTCTCGCTCTAAGGAGATCGTCACATGGCTGGTGGTTTTAGCAAAATTATCCTTGGTAACGTCGCGGCAAACACCCCCGGCGGCACATTCCAGACCGAAACGGTCGCGAGTGTTGGCGCTGGTAACTCGACCGCGATGTTGAACGCAAAATACATCCCGGCGGGTGTCTACATCTACCCGGCGACTGCGAACGTGACCATTGAAGTCAACGCCTACACAGGCAGCGCGAATAGCTGGACCACTTGGTACGCAGCTAACACCGCTGGCTGGCTGGAAAGCGACGGCTACAATGTGCGCGCCAACGCAACGACTGGCACCCAGACGGTCACGCTTTATGGTGTGAACGGTGGTCAGGCGGCTACTGGCACGTTCAACAGCTAATAGGGGGTCCGCATGGCACAATCTGACGCCGTTGCTCAGAACACCCCTATCAGCTTTGGCAATTACGCTCTGTCATCAGCACAGGGCGTATCTCTAGCAGCCACGGGTAATGCCGTGGTTACATTGCCGATTCTTAGTGGCGGTCTGACAGGCACCACTGGTTCAGTCATTGTCCGCCGTATTACGGTTTCAAACCCGGCTAATACGGCTGGCGGTGCTGTTCCTAACATTGCTACGGCCAACGTCTCCATCCTGACTTCCAGTGATGGAAATACCTCCAATGCAATCGCCTCGGCGCAGACCATTGGTAACGTAACCGGCGCGTTGACTTATCAGGATTTGACTCTCGCTGCTGGCACGGCAACAAAGTCTTATAACGCCAATGCGTTGTTTGTTTTGGTTACAACCGCCGTTGCCAACTCTGCGGTTCAGATCACTGTTTACGGGGATGTGGTGCAATTCTGATGATTAGCGTTTGGGTCATAAACAAAGGTACTGAAAAGATTGACGGCGGGTGGGATGGGAAGAAATATGAGTTTCTTCCTCGAAAGCCCGTCGAAGTCCCTGTGGCGCTTGCCCAGCATTACTTTGGTTTTGGCCTGATTGATAAATCAGACGCGCTTGTACGACTTGGCTGGATCAAAACAGCTAACGACTTGCCGGGTGCAATGGCTAAGCTCAACACGTTTGAGATTACCGAAATCCGGCCCCAAGGCTACCGAGAAACGTCCCCAACGGTAGACCGGACCCCTCTCTCTGTTCCAAGACAGGGAGAGGGGAAAGGGACGCAGGCTGCATGATGTGGAACCGCAATGACCACTCTACAGGACTACATCACGCAAGTCAGACGGCTTCTGCATGATGCCAATGCGAATTTTTGGTCAAATACTGACCTGACTGCGTATATCAATACCGCCCGTAATCAGCTTGTGCGCGATACGGGTTGCAAGCGTGAGCTTCAGACTTCAGCCACGGTCACAAATCAAGAAGTCTATAATTATTCGTCTTTGCCCAAGGGCGCGAAAACCCTCGACATCATCAACATCAATCTTTATTGGGGCAATTCGCGCTGGCCGCTGAATTACCTGCCTTGGTCTCAGTTCAACGCCCAGCTTCGCTATTGGCAGAACTACTACAACCGCCCCATTGCCTTTTCAAATTATGGCCCGCAGAAGTTCTACCTTGGGCCTTCGCCAGATCAGGTTTACACGATTGAAGTGGATTCGGTTGTCCAGCCGGATGACCTTGTCAATCTTTCTGACCCTGACCTCGACATTGTTGACCCGTTCCAACAGCCGGTCCCATTCTTTGCCGCTCATTTGGCAAAGTATTACGAGCAGAGCTACGGCGAGAGCGAAATCTTCAAAGGCGAGTACCAAAAGCTCGTAGCCAACGTCCTATCGACGCAGTTCACTCGTAGGATACCCAACGCTTACGCTTCGGGGCAATAATGGCTCAGTCCCCAGAACAAAAGAAAAGCTATCAGGTTGTTAAAGCGTTTAAGTCGCTTAACACCAAAGCCAATCGCACGGCTATTGCCGACGAAGAGTTTTCTTGGATTGAAAACATCCAACCTATTGGGTTTGGTAACCTTAAAGTCATTCCGACTTACTCAAATGTTGGAATAACTTGGGCAAACACCGTTACGACCTTGAGCAGCGCGAATATCAACAACAAAGATTATGTCCTTGCTTTTGAGAAAAACGGCGGTTGCCAAGCGTATAATGTCGGGTCAAACACGGTTGTCACCGTAGCCAATTCAGGGACATTCTCCTCTACAGGGGTAATTTCCAATCAATGGAAAGACGAAAGAGTCACCATTGCTGACCCTGAAAAAGGTTATTACACATGGGATGGGACCAATCTCATTACGGTTGGCTGCATTACCGCGATTGGCATTACCAACCCCGGTAGCGGGTATACACAGCCTCCACTTGTGACAATTTCAGCGCCAAACCAGACGAATGGAACGCAGGCAACAGCCATTGCGTTTATTTCAAATGCTTCTGGAACAATTACAAACCTGACAATTAACAACAAGGGAACAAGCTACTCGGCTTTCCCGACATTGGTCATTGACCCCCCGACATCGACCACGGGTGTGCAGGCACAAGCTGTTGTCACATCCATAAACTCGTCAAACAATATTATTGCCGTTCAGATCACAAATCCCGGCTATGGCTACTTGACAGCACCAAACGTGACTGTAACGGGCGGCGGCGGTAGTGGCGCAAATATCACAACCACTCTTGGCTCCGGCTTGGTGACAAGCATTACGGTGACAAACGCGGGAACGGGATACACCTCGACTCCCAACGTAACCATTTCTGGAGGCGGTGGAGCCAACGCAACGGCAATTGCGGGATACCTGTCTTTTGCCAACGGCACGGTTGGCATTACGATCACCAATGGCGGCACGGGGTACACCAGCACCCCTAACGTGGCAATCACCAGCGGCGGCGGGACCAATGCGGCGGCTACGGCTTTGATTGCCGGTGGTGCGGTTATCGGCGCGGTCATGACCAACCCCGGCTCTGGCTATACCAGCAACCCTACGGTTACGATTTCAGGCGGCGGCGGGAACGGGGCAACGGCGACGGCTGCGGCTACCGTAAAAGCCAACAATGGCATTGAAACTTTTCAAGGTCGCGTCTGGATCAGCCAAGGGCGCACCGTGTTTTTTACGGCGGCAGGCCAATATAATGATTTTTCCAGCATTTCGTCTGGAAACATAACCCTGACCGACTCTACGCTGCACAGCGACATCAACGATTTGCTGAGCGCCAATAACTTCCTGTATGTGTTTGGCGACGACAGCATCAACGTCTTCTCTGACGTTCGCGTCGGCACAAATGGGGTAACCACGTTTACCAACACCAACGTGTCGGCATCTGTCGGAACTCGGCGCTCTAAATCTGTCTTTCCGTATTTCCGTTCTGTGCTCTTCATGAACGATTACGGCATTTACGCACTGGTTGGCGCGACAACGACCAAGATTTCTGATGCTTTGGATGGCATTTTTCCGTTGATTGATTTTACCTATCCGGTCACGGGAGGCCAAACTCTCATCAACAACATCCTTTGCGCGGTTTTCAATTTCTATTACAACGACCCGCTGCAAGGTTTACGCCCTATCCAAGCCGTGTTTTTTGATAAAAAATGGTTCATTACCAGTCAAAGCACGTTGCTTCTCACGACCTCTGTCCCGCGTCTTGGAATCATTTACTTTTACGGAACCAGCGGTCTTAATCTGATTAAAGCCTATTCAGATGCGTCTAGCCCTATTTCGACAAGGTTGCAAACTGCTCTCTGGCCGATGCAGGACACAATCCGCACCAAGCAAGCCCTCAAATTTGGCATTGAAGCCACGTTGACGCAGGGCGGTATTTTGACGGTTACGGTAGACAGCGAAACAGGATCAAGCCCAACATATACGTTGACCAACATCAGCCTTGGTTGGACCAATTATCTGGGCAACACGATAACATGGACGAACAACAGCTCTCAGACAATTAGCTGGTTATCGGCCAGCGGCTACTCGCTCTACAAGTCTGACGCGATGCAATATGGAAAGTATTTAGGGCTAACGGTGACGAGCAATTCGCCCGCATTAGTCTATAATACTTTTGAAATGGAACACGAATTAAGAGTGAGGTTCTAATGGCCCTTCCAATTAGCGTCACTTACACGTTTGCCACTGCGACAACTGCGATACCTCTGTCTCAGTTGGATACAAACTTTACAACTGTGGTAAACGGCATAAATGGCATTGGGGACGGCACAAACACGCTTTCCAATGTTGTCATTTCTGGCGGTACGATCACAGGGCTGTCGGCGGCTATCCCGGTTGCTTCTGGCGGCACTGGGTTAACGACCCCCGGTGCATCGGGAAACGTGCTTACAAGCAACGGCACGACGTGGAGTTCTAGCGCGTCGAGCGCGTCGAGCGGGCGGCTGTTGCGCGCGCCGCAGTTGTTGACAAGCGGCACCAGCTACACGACACCCGCAAATTGTACTTCCATTTACGTTGAAGCCGTAGGCGCTGGCGGCGGCGGTGGTGGCGGGTCCGGTTCAGGCACCGCGTCGCAAGGCGCTGGCGGCGGCGGCGGGGGCGGGACATCCACTAAGCTGTTCACTGTAACGCCTAGCACGGCGTACACCTACGCTATCGGCGCGGCTGGTTCGGCTGGCGCGTCCGGCGCTAGCGGCGGCGCTGGCGGCAGCACCACGTTTACAGTTGGAGCAACAACAGCGACCGGCGGCGGCGGCGGCGGCGGTCAATGGACCTCCGCGGGCGGCGCTGGCGGCGCTGGCGGCACGGCGACCAGTGGCGATCTCAACATAGTCGGCCAAGGCGGCGGCGCGCAAGCGGCGTTCAATACCTTTTCTACCGGCGGCGTTGGCGGCGGTAGCTACTTGGGCGGCGGCGCGTATAGCAAAACTGGCTCCAACGCAGGCGTGACGGCAACCGGCTACGGCGGTGGCGGTAGCGGTGGGAACGTTAGCGGAAACGCTGGCGGCGCTGGCTTTCAGGGTGTCATTCGGGTTTGGGAGTATTCTTGATGAAAGCGGCACTTATTGACGCGGCCAACGTCGTTGTGAACGTAATCGTGTGGGACTCGTCTTGCACCGCTCCGGCGGGCACGACGCCTATCGTGCTGCCCGATGACTATTACGTCTCCATCGGGTTTGTGTACGATCCTGCCACGCAAACGTTTACCGATCCTACAGCGGTCATCCCGCCCGTGGAGCCGGTGGCCTTATGAAAAACTTCCTTAGCCCCAACGCTGGCGGCGCTGGCGGTTCCGGTATCGTGATTGTGGAATATTGAGATAAAAAAAGCTCTAATGTCTTAGAGACAGAAGGAAGTGTATAATGGGCATTAATGCTTTTACCCAGCTAGGCAACACAATCGCTTTCACAGCGACGAGCAGCAGCGCTTCGACGCCCGTGCAGGCTATCTCTAACGGGCTTGGCTCTAACCAATACCGAATTGTTGTCCCGCAAGGCAGCAACACGGTCTATTTGGGCTATGGGTCAACCGCAGCCACCGCGACAACCAACACTGTTGTGCTGACCACAGGGACTTCGTCCTTTACAATCGCAATCTTGCCGGGTACGGACGAAGTTCTGACGTTTCTGCCCAATGCTTATTTTTCTGCGATCACAGCTTCTGGCTCAACGCTGGTCTTTGTGACGCCGGGTGATGGGATCTAATCATGTCATTAAAAACTGTCAGTGTTGCGTCGGGTGGCGGCGGTGGTAATGGGACCGTGACAAACGTGTCCATCACAACCGCCAATGGCGTCTCCGGCGCTGTGGCAAACTCCACGACAACGCCAGCCATCACGCTGACGCTGGGCGACATTACGCCGACCTCAGTCGCTCTTAACGGCGATACGTATCTTATTCGCAAAACAACGCGTAACTTCCAACTTGGCCAAGCAGACGCAACTACGGCCCTAGCTCAGACGCTCTCCGTTCAGTCTGTTGTGGCGGGGACGACTGACGGCGCTGGTCAACCCTTTACGCTCACCGGCTCCCAGAGCACCGGCACCGGGGTTCCCGGCAATATCCTTATCCAGACAGCCTCGTCAGCGGCAACCACTGGCTTCGCCCAGAATGCCCTTGCCACAGTGGCGACGTTTGGCCCCAGCACCCTGAGACTGGCGCAGACCACGCCCGCTTTGGACCTTGCGCAGACTTGGAATACGTCCGGCACAGTAACTGGGTTGAAGCTGAACGTCACGAACACCGCGTCGGGCACTTCGTCGTTGCTCGCAGATTTTCAGGTCGGTGGGACGAGTAGGTTTAGGGTTGACAGAAATGGCAGTATCTATGCGCGGGGTTTGTATGGAACAGGCGACCTATTATATGTTCGCGCAGATGATGGGGTAATAAACATCTGGAGTTCTGGAACAATTGAATGGACTGCAAGTAGCGCCGGGGCAACTAGCGACCTTATCATTAAGCGGCGCGGCGCGGCCAATTTTCAGTTTGGTGCCGCAGACGCAGCCGCGCCCGTAGCTCAGACGCTCTCCGTGCAGAGCATTGTCGGCGGCCTGTCAGGAACTCCCAACCTGTCCGCTGCGGCGTACCCCCTCACGATCACAGGCGCGCAAGGCACTGGCACGGGCGCTGGTGGCAGCATCGTCTTCCAGACGGCTCCGACTGGTGGGTCTGGCTTTGCGCAGAATACATTGCAAACCGCGCTGACAATCGCAAGCGGTAGGTCTGGAAATACTGGAACTCCAGCGGTTTTTTTCGGTACATCATCAAACGTGTGGCTGCAATCTAACGACGTAAATACCCTTAATATCGGCGATATGGCCGCGCTTAGAGGGGTTGGGTCGGAGGGTATTTGGCTTAAGGGCGGTCTTGGGATTGGCTCCGTTTACAGTTCCCCAGACGTTTACCTTTACCGCGTCGCTGCGGGTATCGTCAAAGTTGCGGGTACATCTGGAACCGGACCCGGCGTAGTTGTCACCAACTCAACCGTTGTCGGGTCTCTTCCCGCCGCCGCAACGGCTGGCGCGGGCGCTTTCGCGTTTGTCACGGACGCAACCGTGAGCATGACGCTTGGTGTCGGCACGGCAGTCGTTGGCGGCGGCGCGAACAAGGTGCCGGTGTATTCTGACGGCGCAAGCTGGCTGATCGGCTAAGGGGAAACACATGATCACGCTCAACCTCACCAACGAAGAAGCCAACGCGCTGGGCGCACTGATTGACATGGCCGTCAAGGCTTCTGGCATTCAGGGGGCCAAGGCCGCCGTTGTGCTCTTTGAGAAACTTGAACAGGCCGCCAAGGCGTCCCAAACCGTGGAGCCGACAGAATGAGCAAGCCGCTTTTGACACAAGAGCGGGTCTTGGCGCTGTTTGAGTACCGCGACGGCGTATTGATATGGAAACCCAGACCTCTGTCTGATTTTGTTTCTACCCGTGGCTTTCGGATATGGAATACAAAGTTTGCGGGTAAAGTTGCGGGGTCACGCAAGGCTGTCTATGCGATTGTAGCAATTGACGCAGTTAACTACCTTCAGCATCGCGTAATATTTCTAATGCATCATGGGTATGTGCCAGAGTTCCTTGACCACATTGACCATGATTGCAAAAATAACAGGGTGGAAAACCTTCGCCCTGCGGACAAGTCGCAAAACAACATGAATAGGCCGGTGCAGAAAAATTCGCCTTCAGGCCACAAAAATGTACACTGGAACAAACAGCATGGGAAATGGATGGTTCGCGTCCAAAAAAACCAAGCTGTAGTTTTTGGCGGGTTATTTTCATCTGTCGAAGCAGCGGCTGAACGTGCGGCACAGCTTCGCAATCAAGTTCACAAACAGTTTGCAAGAGGTTAACAATGGCAACGCAGTTTTTTTGGGCCGTGAACTCCATGACTGCCTATCCGCAGTACGCAGGCGAAACGGATGTCGTTTTCCAGATTGCTTGGGTGCTGTCAGCCACGGACGGCACGTACAACTCCGCCGCCTACGGCTCGGTTGACACGACCTACGTCGCCGGATCGCCCTTCACGCCTTACGACCAGCTCACGATTGATCAGGTCAACGGCTGGGTTGCTACCGCGCTCGGCTCGGACGGCATCGCCAAGGCTCAGGCCGACTGTGACGCAGCCATCGCCGCCCAGCAGGACCCTAACCTGCCCGTCATGCCGCCCCTGCCGTGGAACATTCCCGCGCCCGCGCCGGAGCCAGACCCACTTCCGTGATAGAAAAACCTTAAAATGGACCTTGAACGCCTCTCTATTGTGGAATTTGGCGACTCGGAGAGCCTCAAGGACTTTATGTTCGAGAACGCTCAACAGCACCGCCTCTTTCGGCAGCAACTAGGGGAGAGAGGCGTTCAGTGTCCGTCTTACCCGCTGACAGACGTTGACACCGACAATTTCGACGATTGGCTGCTTATGCACCAAGTCGAACACCAGTTTTTTGCAGCGCAATTAGATTTGTCTAATCCTTTCAATATGTTAGACGCAGACTTTCGTAAAGAAGATGAATTTTACGAATGGGTCGCCCAGCATTACTCTATCCATACACAAATCATATCTGCGTTGGGGCTGTGACATGGAACAGATGATCGGTAAGCCTGAAAAAGTTCAGATGGGCAAAATGAAAGCCCCAAAAGCTGGAGCTAAGCCGGCGGCTGAAGCCAAGCCGATGACCTCGGCTGACATCATTGAGCAATCGGCTCGCAAAGAAGCCCCCGGCACCGACATGAAAAGGTTTATGCAGACCTTGGGGTACATGGTGCAGCGCAAAATGGTGCAGCTTCTCCAGATCGGCAACACCGTCTTTATGCTCAAGCCCCAGCAGGACGGGTCTGTAGAATTCCATACGTTTACGACTGAGCCGGTAGACCAACTGGTTAAGCGCTATCAGGTGGGGATTAACTCGTTGCGCCAGATGGGCTTCAAAAAAGCCTACAGCTATGCGACCTCGCCCGCTTTTGTTAAGATTGCAGAACAAACTGGCTTGCCTGTTCGGGTAACTCAGTCTCAAACTATGCAGGGCAATAAAATGGTCCCTGCCTACCGCTTTGAACTGGACATCTGATGCCTGCTGTCGCGCTCGTAGCTGTCTTTGCCCTGACTGAAATCGGCGTAACTGCCGCTACGGTCGGCGCTGCGACGTTCGGCGCGCTAGGCATTACGGCAAGCACTCTTGTGGCAGACGTTGTGGGTGGGGCCATTATTGGCGCTGGCACAGGCGCTCTTTCTTCGGCTGTCCAAGGCGGGAAGCCGCTTAAAGGCGCTTTACAGGGCGCTGTTTCGGGCGGTATTGGCGCTGGCGTGTCGGAAGGCATTGGTGAGGCTCTTGGCGCTCAAGGGGCGGTCGGCGCGCTTGGCCCTCAAATTCCTAAAGGCGCAGAGGCTTTTGGCAGCACGGCTCTTGGCGCTGGCTTGTCAAAGGGCGCGGGCGCTTTTGCGGGTGGCCTTGCTGGCGGGTTGGCAGGCGGGGCAAAGTTTGGGCAAGCTCTTCAAGGCGGTCTTATTTCCGGTGCTGCGGGAGGCTTGGGGGCTGGTCTGGGTCAGGGATTGGGTCTCGGCAACACAGGCACAGCCTTGTTGAGCAACACCCTATCGACCGGCTTGCAGATGGCGCTTAAACCTTCTCAAAAAGCACCTCAATATTCCGGTGGTGCCTCGACCCAATCGGCGGCTCCTCAAACAGGTGCTACAATGGGAGGGAACCTTGCGTCGGCGCCATCAGGCTACTCGCCGGGAGGCACGGTCTTTGGCTCCTCCGACACCGACAAGCCCAAATCGAATGTTTGGAACAAAGAATCGCTAAGGAATATCGGAGAGCAAAATGCGTAAAAGGAACCTTGCGGAAGCTCTCGGATCAGACACCTCGTCCCTCGCGCAGATTGTGCGCTCGAAAGGGCGTGGCCGCGACACCATTCTGGCTCACATCACCCCTCGCGAGGCTGCAAAGCTGAAGCGTGAAGGTGGCCGTGGGTCGATCAACCCTGAGACGGGCCTGCCTGAGTTTGAAGATTCGTTTTTCTTTGACTCGACACCTATCTCGTCCCAGTCTTTTGACTTCCAAGCGCCGTCCTACACGCCTGATGTCATCAGCCAGCCCATCATGCAGGCTCCGACTCAAGATTATACGTTCCAATCATCGCCTGAGATGGGGTTCAAGCAGCCTTTCCAAGCGGCTCAATACACGGGTGATTTTCAACCGTATACGGGCGGTGACAGTTGGGTTGGCTCGCTGCCGGGGCAATATGCAGGCGGCGTGGTCGATGGGCGGAACCTGCTTATCCCTAATGTCGCAAGCGATGCGGTAAAAGCAGACCTGCGCGCTCCGCAGTTGACGGCTGCGGATATTTCAGCGCAACGCGGGTACTACACAACGCCTCAAGGCGTCGATACCGCGACCACAGATCAGGGCGTACAACTTCTTGAGCAGCAGCAAAGCCAAGCTGACGAAGGCCAGCGTATTGCCGCTCAAGAGAGAGCCAGAATCGAATCTCAAGCCCGTGGCGAGCAGCCCGCCGCTGGGGCTGGGGGGGCTGGCGTTCCTGCTCCTGCTGGTCAGCCGGGGTCCGTTTCTTCAGCCATAGCATCTGCCGGAATTGACGTTACAAAACTATCAACGTCAGACATGTCTCGCCTTAACCAAGTTCAATCTTTGGTTAACAACGGCACGATGACCCTTGAGCAGGCTCAGGCTGCTATTGCCAATATGGCTCAGAGCCAGAGCTTTACGGGTGGCCTGACCAAGTGGTTGTCGGACCCAACCAATAGCTTGAAACTGGCGCTTGGCATTGGCGCTGGCGCTATGGGCCTCATGAACATGAGCAACGCCAAGAAGCAGGCGGCTGATGTTCAGGCCCAGATGCAGAAGATAGCCAACCAATATCGCCAAGCTGCTCAGCCGTTTATGACGCAGGGCGGTCAGCAATATGGACTGGCAACCCAAGGGGTGTTGACGCAAGCCAATCAGCAGCAGTTTGACGTTGCCCGCGCCCAGTTGGCGCAGTCTGCGGCCCGGTCTGGTTCAGTTGGCGCTATGCAGGCGACCCAGATTGCCGAACAGCTTCGCCAGAACGCGCTGAACAACCAGCTTACCCAAGGCTTGCAGATTCTGGCGGCTGGCAATACCCAGATGGGCAACGCGCTCAGCACAGAGCTTCAAGCGCTGAACACCCGCCTGTCGCTTGGCAACCAAGCTAGTCAGGCTGCAAATGGTTTCTACACTCAATTGGCCGCTTTGTTCGGCGGGGCTAGGGGCTAATCATGGCTGATGAAACCGAAACCAGCGGTTCTGACAACACCATTTCATCTCTTCTCCGCACCTCTCTGGGGGATGGGTCTGCTTTCAAATTGCCGGTGCCTCCCAAGACGCGCACTGGCGAGGAAACGGAACAGGCTTACAAGGGTTATGGACAAGACATTGCTGCGTACAAAAAGGCTGAAGCAGGGGCTGGTGCAAAAACAGCACAGCTTGAAGCCGCTTCGGCAAAGAGCCTTGCGGACAAATACGAGCCGCAGTTCCAACAGACACCGGACTTCCATCCTTCTGAAGAGAACAAGGCGACTCTTATTGGCCTGTTTGGCCTTATCGGCGCTATCGGTGCTTTCGGTGGCGGTAAATCTTATGGCTCTGCTGTCGGTGCTATGAACGCGATGGGCGGCATCCTGAAGGGCTACCGCGAAGGCCGGAAGGACTTGCTTGAGCGCGAAAAGGGCGAGTTCGACAAGCACATGTCAGCCGTCAAATCTCATAACGATGAAATTATGAAGTCCTACGCTCGCGCTAAAGAGACTGCGAAGAGCAACCTTGGCGTTGCCCAGTCCAAACTGGTCAGCGAACTCAATGCCTTGGGTGCGACCGTTCAAGCTAACGAGGTCAAGGAAAAGGGCATCGTGGCCGGTGAAGCGGCCAATATGAAAGCCTATACCGCTGCGAAATCGCAGTACGACAGCCTCGTTAAGACCCTTGCAGCGATGACCAAAGGGACTGGGAAGAGCGCGTCCCCATCTGGGCAGGGCGGCGCTATACAGTTTCGTTACAACCAAGCGGTTGCGAACGCCTCCTATCAAGCGGCTATCGAAGTTGAGAACTTTGCTTCTCTGCCTCTCAAGGCGGCACCCCCTGCGGCTAATGCCGTGTTAACTAACCCTTCTGCAACAGTGACTGAAGCAACAATCAGTTATTTTGCCGCAAAGAATACTGCCGCTGAAGACCGAGCAGTTCAACAGGTCACGGCTGGCCTTAACCGATCTATTGCCGCTATTGCCGCTTCTGGCCGCCCCGGCGGCATCACTGAAGCTGCAATTAAAGAATTTTCCAAAATGGCCCCAACTGCGGGCGACAAGAAAATCAACACGTTCCTGTACATGGCAATGGTTCGTCAGGAATTTGACGTTGCTGTTAAAGACCTTATTGCGGCAGGCGCTGACCCCAAACAGATTTCGCTTGCTAACGAAGCTCGAAATAAGGCTTACGAAGCAATTCCGTTTAGCGTTCAAGATATTACTCGCATTCTTCGCGACGGCGGGCCTTCGCTTGTCAATGACAAGACAAAACAGCTTATTGAAACCTCTGACCGGCTCAATGGCTTTGAAAAGAGCATTGATAAAGTTATCAAGTCTGGCGGAGGGGCCGCTCCCCCCTCAAGAGCGGCTCCCGCGCCTGCGCCTCCTGCTGCTCAAGAGAGCGAAACCAAGAAAAGGGCGCGTGAAGCCATCGCGGCTGGCGCTCCTAGAGAAGCTGTTATCAAGCGTCTTCAAGGCGCAGGCGAAGATGTTTCGGGGTTGTAAATGGCTGATCTATCTTTTGACGACCTCATTCCAAAACAGCCGTCTGGCGGCAAAAAGGATTTAGATTTTAGCGATCTAATCCCTAAAGCCTCTAGCGGTCGGCAAACGCCATCCTATGACCCGATGGGCGGCTTTACCGGGTACACAGAGGATGCCGTCCAATCGACCATGCCCTATGGCGAGCAGATGTCGAATGTCGGCGCTGCCCTCCGCACAGGTGCGCGTGGCGCTGCTGAAGGGTTTTTTGGACAGGTTGGCGACCTAGCTCTTGCGGCTCGTCATTATGACCCGTTCACGCTTGCCGGGTTAATGCCTAAAATCCCCGTTGAAGACCGCCCCGGCGGGCGTGAGCTTGGCTTCTTTCCTGCCCCAACAACTGAAGAAATTGGGAAAGTGACAGATTGGGCTTTTGGGGAGCCTGAAGAAAACAAAAAATTGTTTCGAACGGCTGGACAGGTTCTTGGACCCTTTGCATCTCCCACCGCAATTGGGAGGCTTGGGCAAAAAGCCGCTGACGCATTGATTGGCCGTCCAAGCATCCGTGGGGCTAAGGTCGCGGCTGAAGCTGAAGCGGAAGGCTTGTCTGTCAGGGCTGGGCAGATCAGCGGCAAGAAGCCGACTGGCGAACCTGTTTCTTTGAAACAACAAGAAAAAATAAACGAAGAGGTTTCTGCGGTAACGGGGGCGTCCACCAAGAGTGTTGACGCTGAGTTCATCGATGGCCGGTTGAAAGCTCTTGGTAAGGACTACGACAAAATCTATTCCGGTGAATTTCAAATCGGAGAAGACGTAGCCAATGCCGCAAGAGCCATCATGCAGGACGAGGCTGCTATTGGCGCGGCTGGTGATGCTGGCGTTCAGAGCATTGCTCGAAACATCTTTAGCCGCTGGAACAAAGCTCGCGAAGACGCTGAAGCTCTCGCCCAGCAACAACAAATAATGTCAACTATTAGAGGCCAGCAGGCGGCCCTAAAGCGCGGAACGAGCGCTCCTGCTGGTTCTGGTGGTGAAATCGTTATGAGGAAATTTGGTCCCGGTGAGCGCATTGATGCCGCTCCTTTGACCGATGCTCTTCTTAAATTATACAAGGCTGGCGACCACACAAACGTGCGCCCGATTACGGCTGCGGATGCTCCTGCTTGGGCTAAAGACGTTAATGCCGTCATTACCGATCTGACAGAGCAATTGGGCCTGCGCGTTCGCCCCGGCGTTTACGTCGGCAATGGCAGAGGGTCATATGGCTGGGCGCACCCTTACGGGCATATCTTTTTGAATGAAAGTAGTTTGAAAAACCCCGCTGATGCTTTGGCGACTGCCCTGCATGAGTTTGGTCATATGGTTGAATTTCAACTGTTTGGGCAGGCTCCTACCGCAGTTAAGCAGGCGATTAACGACGCTTGGGCTGCTTCCAAAATTGAAGGCGCGGGCAAAACGGTTGAGCAACTACGCCCGGTGAGTGCGTCCAAGTATGACCCTGACCACGCCGCGCTGGTCCCTACATCTGCTAAAGACAAAAGCTATTACCTTGGGTTTAGCGAATGGTATGCCGAACAAGTGTCTCGTTGGCTGACCACGGCCAAAGAGCCGGTAACGGTGGCTGAGAAATTCTTCAAGGGCATCGCTGACATTTGGAAGAAAATCTACCAAAAGGTCACGGGATACCTCCCAATGGCTAAGGCAACCGATGATTTTATGCGCCTTAACTGGAACGGGAAGCTTATCAATGATGAGGCCGTGTTGCGTATTTTTCAGGCCAAAGAAATTCCTCCTGCTGGAGCCACGCCTGCGGGGGCTGCTGTCGCTCCTATTTCTGGTGTGGCGCCGGCTAAACCTGTCATCGCAAAAATTGAAGGCAAAGATTTGCAACGCCTTCGCAGCTACATCGCTGATCGTGCGGCCAACCACCCTGATGGGATGATCCGGTTCCAAGCCGGAAAAGTCCTAAAGCAAATTGACGACGCAATTGAAATGACAAATCCTGCAAAAAAAGCGCTGTTGCAGAAAACAAACACAAAATATCGTGCAACACTCACGTTGAAAGATTTGCTAAAAAGCGGCGACACGAGCTTGAACTCTGGCAACATCAGCCCGCAGACCCTTGGAAGGGCAGTGCAGGCCAGCGGTTATGAGTTGACGCATCCGCTGGCTAAGTGGTCGCGATACGGGAATGCCTTGCGTATGAGGTCGGCGACGCAGGGAGCGGAATATGCTCGCGACCCAGTGTCGAACTTACTCACTCGCAGCGGACGGATTGTGCGATATTTGAACCCTCTCGACCCAGTTTGGAAGGCCGCTCAGCGCAACATCCAGCGGAAGATGACCCCCGGCGCTCCCCCGCCGGTCAAGCCCGGCTATGTCGTCCCAACTGGTGGCGTTCCGGTTAGAGCTTTCCAGTCAGAGGAGGAATAGATGGCTAAAAAAGACAAAGGCATCAACGCAGACCTCGAAAAGACGATCTCTCAGCTTCTCAAGGAGGCCGAGAACGGCACTATCACTGACATTGATATAAAACTTAAGATCATTGATAGGGCAATAAACCTTGAAAAAATAAAGCAGAAGGTTAATGATGACGGTTACGGGTCGGGCTTCTTCACTGGGGAAGACGAGTGAACTTCTCCCGTGTCTTAGGAGGTCATCGTGGATGCTACTGTGCTTGCTATTGTGCGTATGGGCTTGGGCGTCATAACCGAAAGGCTCTTGACCCTAAGTTCCCTCTGGATGACATTCGGCGTAACATGTTGGGCGATGTACGCGCCGACTGCCGAGCGCCTGCAAATCGCGGGCGGTTTTGCTATAATCGTGTTCGTGCCGAGCTTGTTTAAGGAGCGCCGCCGTGAAAGACCGCAAGACGTACAAGAACGTAGCTAATGACCCTGAGTACCCCGGCTTGGGCGCTCATTCCATCCCTGTTCGCCCTCAGAAGCCGCGTGACGGCTATGGGTATGGCGGCGGAACCTTTACCCCCGGCAAGTATCCTATTGGAGGCTATCAGGCTGTGTGGAATCATTCTGACCGCCCCAACGACTTCAAAAACAGCCCAACTGGAAAGCCGGAGAAGGGTTGCGTCTGATGGGCAATAACATCGCTTTTCAGGCTCAGGGGAAGACGTACAAGGCAAACGTCACAACCTCCAGCCAGACCATTACCGTTACGTCTGACAGCCCATGCAACCAGCTTTGCGTGGCTAACCATCAGCCAACAGGCGCAGGTGGTCAGCCTGTGTATTTTGTGGTGAGCAACCTGTCTAACGTGACGGTTTCTGCCCCGGCAAATGCGACCCCGCAATACTCGCTGGTCTCTGTTCCCGGCACGATTAGGGTGTTTACGATACCTTATCAATTCAGCCCGAACACCAGCATTTACATCGCTTTTATCGGAGAAGCGGCATCCGAGTGCTACTTCACGCCGGGGGAAGGTCTCTGATGACTGACAAGAAACCATCGCTATCGGTTGGCCGGGGGGAAAAGCTCCCGGTCAAGCGCGGCAGTGGTTTAACGGCGAAGGGACGCGCCAAATACAACCGCGCAACCGGTAGCAAGCTCAAGGCTCCTACCAAGGACAAAAACAACCCTCGCCATAAGTCATTCTGCGCTCGCTCCCGTAGCTGGAAGGGTGAGCGCGGCAAGGCGGCAAGGAGACGTTGGGGATGCCGCTAAATGGATATGCAGAATCTCATAAACATAGGTCTCAGTGCTTTTATGGCTGGGTTGGGTTGGTTCGGTCGCCAGCTCTGGGAGGCTGTGTCTGAGCTTCGGCGTGACCTTCATGAAATTGAAGTCGATTTGCCTTCAAATTACGTCCAGAAGAGCGAATACGGAGAAACGATGAAGCGCATCGAAATCATGTTCGAGCGCATCTTTGACAAGCTAGACGGGAAAGCTGACAAATGAGCTTTGGGATAGATGATGCCATCGCGGCGGGCCTACAAGTTCTGAACAAGTTTGTGCCTGATCCTGAAGCTCGCGCTAAGGCTGAGTCTGACTTGAGGACGGCCCTTCAGTTGTGGGACAAGGGACAAACAGATGTTAACGCTGTTGAGGCTGCTAACCCTTCTGTGTTTGTTTCTGGCTGGCGTCCTTTCATTGGGTGGGTCTGTGGGTTTGCTCTTGCTTATCAGTATGTTGCTGCTCCTTTCATTATGTGGTTAGCCCTAACCCTCCACATCCCCTTGGCGACCCCTCCCAAGCTGGACGAAACGCTCTGGCAGCTAGTCTTCGCGATGCTGGGTCTGGGCGGCATGAGAACCTATGAAAAGATCAAGGGCGTAGCTTCCAAATGAACAAGAACTGGGAAGCCGCTTTTCAGTGGCTGATGAAAGAAGAAGGTGGGTTTGTGAACGACCCCCGCGACAAGGGTGGCGCGACGAACATGGGCGTCACGCAGGCCGCTTGGGAGGAGTACATAGGCCATTCGGTAGCTGAGAGCAGCATGAAAGCTCTCACAATGGGCATGGTGAAGCCGTTCTACCAGTCCCGCTACTGGGCAAGAATCAAAGGCGACGGGTTGCCCTCTGGCGTCGATTACTGCGTCTTTGACATGGCTGTGAACAGTGGACCAGCTCAGGCTGCTCGCTTCATCCAGCGCGTCTGCGCGGTGGCTGCGGATGGCATCATTGGTCAAAAGACCTTAGACGCCATCCACTCTGATGATCCCGCAGAGCTTATCAATGCCTTTTGCAATGACAGGCTGGAATGGTTGAAGACCCTATCCGGCTTTAAGACTTTTGGCCGGGGCTGGGCTTCTCGGATTGAGCGAGTTCGGAAGCGGGCTTTGACTCTTCTGTCCTGATAAGCTCGCCCTCAAAGACATACGTCCCAACGTGGCCCAAATTCATCCAAGGGGCTGCGTAAATCTTGCCCCCCTGAAGCCTCCAGATGCGACAGAAATGGTAGTCTTCTGACAGCAGGCGGTTGGTTTCAGGTTCGATGCTGGTAGCGAAGAACTCGTAAATCTTTTCACCGACAGGCGTGTTCCCAGACAGGTCAACAACGTCATTGCTGTAAGACGGGACGCTCTCTTTGAGCTTTTCAAAGACCTCCCGCTTGATTGCCATCATGCCCGTGCCGCCGTTCCATATCTCCAGCGGCTCGTGCATAGGCACCGTTACGGTAGACGCATAGTCCACAAGGTTGATGACGAACGACCCCGTGTACCGTTTCAGGCTGTTAACATCAACGTCATCCATGACGGCCTTCTCGACCATCTGCCAGTTGATTTCCTTCTTGGGGTATATGCCGCAGATCACATCCTTGTCGGCTTTCAGCAAAGCCACAACGTCATCCGCTGCAAACCGAATGTCGGCATCAATGAACAGGAGATGGGTGCAGTCTGTTTTCAGAAAGCCATTCACCAGCGAATTGCGAGCGCGGGTAATAAGACTTTCGTTGTACATGCTGCTTACCATTGCACCGATGTTGTTGGACTGGAGCGCAGGTTGAAGCTGAAGCATGGATTGCGCGTACATGCCCGTGCACATGCCGCCGTACATGGGCGTTGCGATAAAAACTTTCATTGATTTCCATCCACTTTGGAGATGATAAAGATGAGTCCACCCACCACTATCAGCACAATAGAAACGGTAAGAAGGATCATGGCTGAGGCTCCTCTTTCTTAGCGACAACAGCCATCTTGGCTGCTCGCCTGATCTTATGGTCAATCCACTCTTCAGCGGTTGACGGCAGGGGTATAGAAACAACCACCCGGTCTGTTGTCGCTTGGGCGAACTGCGCCGCGAACGACAGGTAGTTAATGCAGTCGATATAATTGTCTGCCTTGGCTCGATTGACCCTGACCCTCGACATCTTCAGGCAAGCCATAAACATGTTAGCCAGCCAAGGCGTCATGCTTTCGCCTGTCATCAGATTGTAGAGCAGACAAGTCCGCTCAAACATTTCGTCTACGTTGCCGTAATCCTGACCCCGGCTATCAACGGTGCTGATGGCATCGTCTAGGATTCTTTTGTGATCCATGTCAGTCCCCTATCCTTGCGGCAGAGTCTCGGAGGCGCATCGTTGTGATTGCCCTGATCCTCTTGTCTATGTGCTTGGAGGCTTTGTGGGCCTCCCTAGCTATCTTCTTTTGCTTCTGAAGCTTTCTGATCTGCTCCAGAGGCTGCGGCCTTGTCAGTTTCCACCATAGGCGGGAAATGCACCTTCGAATTCTCCACATCGCGTTCCCCAATCAGGTCCAGAAAGTCATCCAAACGCAGGATCACAACGCTCTCACGCCTGTCGCCTCTGGCAACGACCACTGGGCGCTTGCGCCCTTTAGCCGCCAAGGTTGCCTGATCTAGCCAATCGTAGAGGGATAACTTTGCGCGACGTTTACACTCCAGAATGAAGTCTTGGAGGATGATGTCAGCTCCACCTTCACGGGTCTGCATCAAGTTTCTGGCTGCGTCCCAGCCACGGTCTACAAGCGCGTGAACGATTTCTCGCTCATAGATCGCGCCTTTGGTTCTCTGCATCTTTCCCATTGTGTCCCTTTTGATCCATCATAGTTAAAACACCAAAGACAAACCCAGTCCCAGCAACAAGCGTAACAAAGATCATGTCAATCATATTGACGCCAATGCTCATTATTTCTTCTCCCCTTCAAGTGCAACGCGAGCGATCAGCACCGCCTCCTCGTGACCGTCCGCGCAGTACACCTTCCCGTGCGGCGCGTGCGAGATGCGGCGCAGCACTGCCCGCAGCCGCTCAATCTCGTCATTTTTTTCAATCACTGTCGCAGTCAAGGTGGCGTTGATCTTGCCGATTGTGTCCAACAATTTATGTTTCGATCCACGCTCCCGTGAAGGGAGCGACCCTTCGCCCTCCTCGCAGTCGATCATCAGAATGGAACCTCGTTGTCATCGTGATCAGCCTTGGGCCAAGCCTTCGTGTCGCCAGCCTTGTAGTTGTCAACGCTGATGGCAATCAGGTGGTTCTGCGGAGTGTCTTTCTTCCAAGCGCTGATCTTGAATTCCTCGCCCTGCTTATAGTCACGATCACAGACGAACTTGCCCTTGTAATCGGGCTGCTTCTCTGTGGTCTTCTTGTTGATGAAAAGGACACCGGAGCCGGGACGATTCTGATAGTTGCTCATGCTTCACCCTTGATTGTGTTGTAGGTTTCTTGGTTTACAATGCGAAAAGCAGACGATTTCTCAGCGCGCTCAGAATCAGAAAGCTTCTTCGCCTGCTCGATCTGGTTGATCATCTGCTCGTATTTGGACAGCCAATCGTCACTGTCGGCACACCAGCGGTAGACGCGAACGCTATCGCCATCTGGGATGTGGATGGGGATGCCGGAATCCTCCATCTCGTCAGAAAGTTCAATCTGAGGGACGGGAGGAATGTCGAGGGCGATCTCCGCCCTTACTTCTTTGAAGTCGGTAATTTCTTCAGGTGTGTATTCACCCACGATAACGCCCGGATACACAGATCGAATGCCTTCGCTAATGACGCGAGCGCGTAGCATAGCGCGAGGATACAAGCGCCAATTATCTTTTGTCGCCAAGCCGATAGCTTTGGCTTGAGAGAGGGTCCAAGTAACTTCAAGAGTGCCTCCTTGCGGGTGCGAGAATACGCCGGTCACAATCTCGTCGGTGTATTGTGTCCACTGTACCTTGCCGCCAGCCTTTTGAAAACGGGCCAGCATAGCGTCTGCCTTGAGGGCAGGCCGGTTCTGGATGATGTGATAGTCCTTGGCGACAGACGCCGGGTGGCGTCCCTCAGCCTGCGCCACGGCCATCAAAGCTAAGACTTGCGTCTTGTCCTTCAGGCCAAAGAAGCCACACTTGGCAATGGCCTCAGCCATGCGCTCTTGTTCAGACCACGGAACGATATTGCTCATTATTTTGCCTCCGACTGTGATTGAGTGGCAGGCACAAGCTCAAAGCCAAGGTGCTTTGCTGCTCGCGTCAGAGAAGCCATCATGCCTTCGTGATGGTAGCTAATGTCGCCCGTCAGCCAATAGCAAAGCAGAGCGCTTTCAACGGCGGCTG
>Ga0114960_10000623_pt1 | contig 29852 bp, 21 predicted proteins | sample C_130625_MF_Meta_FD_92637 | JGI IMG/M metagenome (GOLD analysis project Ga0114960, IMG submission 92637) | Freshwater microbial communities from Lake Croche, Canada to study carbon cycling - C_130625_MF_MetaG | ecosystem: Environmental > Aquatic > Freshwater > Lake | place: Lake Croche, Canada... | reverse complement strand
GGAAAAGATTTTAGCCGAATATGGCATGATGCTTTGGGGAAATGTAGTTTCTGGTTATCAAAATGCCCATAAAGGTTTTATTGGAAATTCAAATATAAATAATGGTATCTATAGCTTTCGCAACTGGACGGTTCCTCACTTGATTACTTATATGGAAAGTCACGATGAACAAAGATTAATGTATGAAAGTATTACAAATGGCAACAGTACCAATCCTGCCCATAATGCGAAAGATCCTTATACAGCTCTGGGTAGATTGCAAACAGTTGCCGTTGCTTTCTTGACGCAGCCTGGTCCACGCATGATTTGGCAATTTGGTGAATATGGCTATGATATTAATATTGATTATCCATGTCGAATTTGTAATAAGCCTATACTTTGGAATTATTTGCAACAAGGTAGAAGACAACAAATAGTTGATGTGTATTCTGCAACACTTAAATTGAGAAAAGATTATCCAACTTTTAGATCTCTTGATTTTGAATATAGTCTGGCGGGTGGAATTAAACGTGTAAAATTAAATGACCCAACTATGAATGCATTGGTGTTGACAAATTTCGATGTCATTACAACGAATGCTATTCCATCTTTTCAACATACAGGCTGGTGGTATGAGTACTTTACGCACGATAGTTTGTATGTCTCAGATGTCAACAGTTCACTTTCTTTGACTGCAGCAGAATACAGAATCTATACAGATGTCCGCTTGAATCAACCCTTTATTACCTCAGTGGCTTCACTTGAAGCACTTGAGAATCCTTCTTTTGAATTTAATTTATTCCCAGTGCCAAGTACGGAGTTTTTAAATGTAAGTCTTCAATGTTCTGCCATTGAACCTATGGAATTTAATATTTATGATGCCTTGGGAAATTTACTATTTTCTAAAAAGTCTATTTCATCTACAGGTGCAAATGAAATTAAACTTCCAGTAGCGGATCTACCTAATGGGTCGTATCTTCTTGTTCTTAAAAAAGGATTAAACTACTCCGCTAAACAATTTATAAAATGAGAGTAATTTTCTTCGCCTTCTTCATTGGTTTATTCACTTCTATAAATGCTCAATTAGTCCACCCAGCCAATACCAATGCTTTCCTTCAAAATGAAGTGGCTGAAGTTCGAATAACTATTAATCCTCAAGATTTAAACTCAATACTAACAGATAGTATGGATGCTAATTATGAGTTTCCAGCAACTTTCGTTTATCACAGTTCAGTTTGGAACGATTCGATTGCTAATGTTGGTTTCCGACTCAGAGGTAACACCTCAAGACATGCCATCAAAAAATCTTTTAAAGTTGATTTTAATGTGTATCAACCTGGATTTAAATGGATGAATTTAAAAAGTATGAATTTGAATGGGGAGCATAACGATGTTTCGATTATGCGGTCCAGAACTTGCAACGAATTACTTCGCGAAGCAGGTCTTCCCTGTTCGAGGACGAGTTATGTTAAACTCTTCATCAATAATGAATATCGTGGACTGTATATAAATGTCGAGCATATTGACGATCAATTTTTGGAAGCTCGTTTTTTGAATAATGATACAGGTAATTTGTATAAATGCGCATGGGGTTCTGATTTAACCTATTTAGGTACAAATCCTAACAATTATTATAAATATGAACTCAAGACAAATACTACTTTAAATGATAAATCTGCATTAATCAATTTTATAAGTGTTTTAAATAATGCGACTAACGCAGAATTTCCTTGCGCCATTCAAGAAGTTTTGGATGTAGATTCCTATTTAAATTCCTTGGCTTTAGAAATTTTAATAGGGCAATGGGATGGATATGCTTATAATAAGAATAATTACTACCTGTATAGAAGACCCTCTGATGGCAAATTTGTTTTTATTGAATATGATTTAGACAATACCTTCGGAGTAGGTTGGTTCAATATTAATTGGTCCTTGCGTAATATTTATTCTTGGCAAATTTCTACTGAGCCCCGTCCTTTATATACACGACTGATGGCTGTTCCCTATTTTAAAGATCGATTTTCTTTTTTTATGCAACAACATATTGCTAATTTTTTTAATATAAATTACCTTTCTCCACTATGGGAATCTACTCAACTACTTATTCAAGATGCGGCACTAGCCGACGATTATAAAGGTTATGATTATGGCTTTACCGATCAGGATTTCTTGGATGCCATACAATCTGCTTGGGGAGCTCATATTGCGTCCTCGTTATCTAGTTATGCTATTAACCGATCTAATTCTGCAACGAATCAATTGGTGTATAATCAACTTGTTAATCCTTGTTCAGCAGGAATTTCCGAATTAGAATCTACTTTCCCATTGCCTGTTGCAGCATTCGATTTGATGGGTCGTGAAATACCTCTTTCCACAACGAATTGTTCTGTTCTTATACTTTTTTCAGACGGGTCAACTCAATTTATTTACCATCAAGATTAGTTCTATGAAGTGTCTAATTATTTTTATATTACTCGCTATTGCACTCCCGAATCTATATGGGCAGAAAGTTCAACTTAGACATGTAGAACCTGCTAACTGGTGGGTAAATATGGAGCATAGTAAGGTAGAAGTAATGCTGCATGGTGAAAATATCTCAAAATATTCAGTTAAAGTATTGGGCCTTGAAGTAGTTGGAATTGTGAAAACAGAAAATCCAAATTATTTATTTGTTACACTAGAAACTAAAAATGAAAATCTAGGAACTTATCCAATTCAACTTTTTGAAGGAAAAAAACAAGTTTTCTCGTATGATTTTGAACTTAAAGAACGAACGGTAAATTCAAAAATAAGACTCAGTTTTACGCCTGCAGATATGATTTATTTGTTAATGCCAGATAGATTTTCTAATGGTGATCCAAGCAATGATCAAGATGCTAGCATGATTGAAAAAATGGATCGTAAAAATCCAGGAGGAAGACACGGAGGAGACATTCAAGGAATCATAAATAACTTACCTTATTTAAAGGAGTTAGGAGCAACAGCGATTTGGTCAACACCACTTCTTTGTGATAATGATTCTGTTTTTTCTTATCATACCTACGGCCAAAGTGATATTTATAAAGTAGATCCGCGCTATGGAACCAATCAAGATTATCAAAGATTGGTAAAAGAAGCACACGCTTTGCAAATGAAAATAATTATGGATGTGGTGCCCAATCATTGGGGACAAACACATTGGATGATGAAAGACTTACCTACTTATGAGTGGATTCATCAATTTCCCGGATATGGACAAACCAATTATAGAATGACAACGCAAATAGATCCAAATGCTGCGGCAATTGATCAAAAATATTGTGAGGAAGGTTGGTTTGTTAAATCGATGCCTGACATCAATCAAAGTAATCCCTTGGCGCTGAATTATTTAATTCAAAATGCAATTTGGTGGATTGAATTTGCAGGTATTGATGGGTTTAGGGTAGACACTTATTGTTATAACAACAAAGAAGGAATTGCCACTTGGACTAAAGCAATTACAGATGAATATCCAAATTTTTCTATAACAGGTGAGATTTGGGTGCACGATCAAGCACAAATTTCTTACTGGCAAAAGGACAGTCCAATTTCAAAATTGCAAAGTTATAATAGTTATTTACCTATGGTGATGGACTTTACCCTTCAGGATGCGCTTACTGTGGCTTTTAACGAAACAGAACAAAAATGGGATAAAGGCTTGTATCGGATTTATGATAATTTGACGATGGATTTTTTATATGCTGAACCAAACAATACCTTGATTTTTGCTGAAAATCATGATACAGATAGATTTAATGAGTATTGTCCGAAGTTGGAAGATTATAAATTATTGATGACGCTGCTTGCCACCATGAGGGGTGTTCCTCAATTGTATGCGGGTTCTGAAATTGGAATGAAAGGTAAGAAGTCTTCAGGTGATGCAGATATTCGTCAAGATTTTCCAGGTGGTTGGTCCACGGATACTCAAAATGCTTTTATAGAGAAAGGAACTAAAAATGCACTTGCTCAAGAAGGTCGTACCGAGGAACAAAAAGCTTACTTTGAAATCACTAAACTATTGTTCAATTGGAGGAAAAATAAAGCTGTCATTCATTCTGGTAAAACTATGCAGTTCATTCCAGAACATAATGTCTATGTTTATTTTAGATATAACGAAGCCGAAAAAGTAATGGTTATTTTGAATAATTCGAGCTCAGAAGAAAAAGTCGACTTGTCAAGATTTAGTGAGATGATGGGAACAGTAGCAGAGGCTAAAGATGTAATAAGCGGTGCAAAAATTAACTTAGGGCAAAAATCACTCTCTGTTCCTGCTAAGACTTCCTTGATTTTAGATCTTAAATAACAACTATGAATAAATTGGTTCAATTTATCTTCGTTTTATTTCTATTGCCCTTAACGGTATTGGCTCAAAACCCAAAAAGAAATTATGTTAAAGGCGAGGAGATTCCTCATGGATATAAAGTAACAGTTTCTGATGGCGTATACCTTTTTTATGCTTATTCCCCAAAGATTGTTGAAACCACTTTTATTCCTAACGGGCAAAAACATCCAGAATATTCTCATGCCGTTGTTGCACCTCTAATGGAACAACCATTTACAGCAGGTGAAGTGTCTACAGGGAGTACTTTACTCATGATAAAAAATGGAATTACTATTGTGATCAATCATGCTCCAAATGATCCATTTCAAATCAGTTATTTTTATAACCATAAGTACATTACATCTGAAAAATGGGGCTATGATGTAAAAGATGATCTGGAATGTATTGAGTTTAACTTAGAGCCAACTGAATTGCTTTATGGTGGAGGCGCAAGAGCCTTGGGTATGAATCGACGAGGTTATCGTTTGCAGTTGTACAATCGAGCGCATTATGGTTATGAAACGCATTCTGAATTAATGAATTACACCATTCCAATGGTACTTTCTTCTAAATTATATGCCCTTCATTTTGATAATGCACCTATTGGCTATTTGGATTTGGATTCTAAAAAAGACAATACGCTGAGCTATCAAACGATTAGTGGAAGAAAAACGTATCAAGTTATTGTAGGTGATGATTGGAAAAATATCGTTTCAGAATATACTTATCTTACCGGTCGTCAACCTATGCCACCCCGTTGGGCGTTTGGGAATTTTGCGAGTAGATTTGGTTATCACTCTGAAAGTGAAGCGAGATTCGTTGTAAATCAATTTAGAAAGGATTCGATTCCTCTCGATGCAATTATTTTTGATTTGTATTGGTTTGGAAAGGAAATTCAAGGCACGCTTGGTAATCTCGAATTTTATAAGGACTCTTTTCCAAATCCTAAAAAAATGATTGCTGATTTTTCTGCGCAAAAAGTCAAAACTATTTTGATTACAGAACCATTTATTCTGACCACTTCTAAAAGATGGACGGAAGCAGTTGAAAATAAAATACTCTGCACAGATTCACTAAATCAACCTTTTACTTATAATTTTTATTTTGGAAATACAGGTCTAATCGATATGTACGATAAAGCAGCAAGGTCTTGGTTTTGGTCCAAATATATGGACTTGTCAGCTATGGGTGTTAAAGGATTTTGGGGTGATTTAGGGGAGCCAGAAGTACATCCCACCAAATTACTTCATGCAAATGGAATCACTGCAGATGAGGTACACAATACTTATGGACACGATTGGGCGCGATTGATCTATGAGGGTTACAAAATAAATTTACCCAAGGAAAGGCCATTTATACTAATGAGATCTGGTTATTCTGGTACACAAAGATTTGGGATTATTCCTTGGTCGGGTGATGTAAATCGTACTTGGGGTGGCTTGAAACCGCAAATGGAAATAAGTATGCAAATGGGTTTACAAGGTCTTGCGTATATGCATTCAGATCTTGGTGGATTCGGTGGCGCAAATGATGATCCAGAATTATATGTTCGGTGGTTGCAGTACGGTGTGTTCCAACCTATTTTCCGTCCACATGCGCAACAAGAAGTGGCTAGCGAGGCGATTTATAAAGATCCCGCCACAAAGGCCTTGGCTAAATCTGCTATTGAATTGCGCTATCAATTACTTCCCTATAATTATTCCTTGGCCTTTGAAAATCATGTGCATGGAACACCCCTGATGCGACCTTTGTTCATGGAGGATAGCACTGCTCATTGGAGTGAAAATGCAGCAGATGTATATATGTGGGGCGATGCTTTTTTGGTCTATCCAATTACGGATCCTGGAGTGAAAACAAAACAAATTCATTTCCCTGAACATGCTACTTGGTTTGATTTTTCAACCGATCAAGTCGTTTCTAAAAAAATTAATAATTCAAAATCCTCCAAGGATCAGCAACAATCCTATATTCGCGATTATCCTGTTGTTTTAGATCATATCCCCGTATTTGTTAAAGCGGGTAGTTTTATTCCGATGATTCCAAACCTGCAAAATACTGAGGAATATAAGGCAAAAGATGTTGAAGTACATTTTTATTATGACCCCTCCATCAATTCATCTTTTGGATCTTGGTATGATGACGATGGAACTACTGCAGATGCCTTCGAATTACAGCAATATAGACTGATAAAATTTCATTACAGTGCTAAAAACAAAAAGTCTTTAATTCTAGTTGACAAGGAACAAGGAAAGAATTCTCTAACCGTTGACGATACATTTAAACTAATAATTCATAATGTTTCCCAAACTCCTCGTGGACTAAAAATAGACGGAAAGGCAACTTTAGGAATTTATAATGAAAATAATCATACGCTAATTATTACAACGCAAGTGCCGGTTTCACAATCAAAAATCAGCGTCTTGTGGTAAAATTTTTCTATGTGTCATTTTGACATTAAGAAAATTAATTATATTTGACAATAACAAATTCAATTATCAACTAATTATAAATGTATATGCATAAAATGAGACTTTTAATAGGAATGTGTTTGAGCCTTTTTATACTACTATCTTCCTTTTCCTATGGACAAGTTGGAAAAATAGTAGGGACAATTGTCGATGCCGATGGCAAAGCTATTTATTTAGCAAATGTTGTATTGGAAGGAAAAGCCCGAGGTGCTTCTACTGATGAGAATGGTTTTTATGAAATAACTGATGTAGCCGCTGGAAATTATACTTTAATTTTTCGTGCAGCAGGTTATGAAAACTATACAGCTGAAGTTACTTTAGTGGCTAATAAAGTTCTTGAAAAGAATGTTCAACTTGAAAAAGTACTGAAGAAATTTGATGATGTTGTAGTAATCGGTTACGGAACTACAAGAACAAAAGATTTGACAGGTGCAGCGACAGTTGTTAACGAAAAGAGTTTCCTTCAAGGTTCTATGTCGTCACCTGAGCAATTAATAATGGGTAAGGTTGCCGGATTGAAAATCACTTCAAATGATGGTTCACCAGGAGGAGGAAGTACTTTAAGAATTAGAGGTGGAACTTCAATCAATGCCTCTAATGATCCTTTAATTGTTGTTGATGGTGTTCCATTGGACAATGGCGGAATTGCTGGAGCAGCTAATCCACTTTCATTAATTAACCCAAATGATATCGCTTCATTTGTTGTCCTTAAGGATGCGTCAGCAACTGCCATTTATGGTTCTCGTGCTGCCAATGGCGTTATATTAATCACAACAAAAAAAGGTGATGGACTTAAAGATAGTAAGTTAAAAGTTGTTTTTAGTACAAAACAATCTATATCCACTATAGCAAAATATGCTGAAGTGCTGTCTGGAGATTCTTTAAGAAATTTAGTAAATCGCCAAGGAACTAATGCTCAAAAAGCGCTTTTAGGTACAGCAAATACGGATTGGCAAAAAGAAGTATTTAGAAAAGCATTTGTAACGGACAATAATATTTCTCTTACAGGTGGAATTAAAGGATTGCCATATCGCTTATCCATTGGTAATCGTGTTGAAAACGGTCTTTTAAAAAGAGATCAATTTAATCGTACTTCGGTTTCGCTAAATATCACGCCATCCTTTTTAAACAATCATTTGACGCTAGAAGCAAATCAAAAAATTGTTCAAACCAATTCCTTCTTCGCAAATAAAGGAGCTCTTGGTGCAGCATATTTTGACCCTACACAGTCTGTTTATTCTGGTAATGCTGCCTTTGGTGGTTACTATGAATGGTTGGATAACAGCAATAAACCTAATACCTTGTCTGCTCGCAATCCTCTCGGTTTGATTAATCAATCTGAAGACATTAGCTTGGTGCATAGATATATTGGAAATGCAAAAGTGTCATATAAATTACCATTTCTTCCAATGCTGAAGGCAGTTGTAAATGTTGGAACTGATTTATCTGAAGGTACAGGTCATACCATGACTCCAGCATCTTCTGCTTCTGGTTATTATTCTCAAGGACGCTACAATGAATATCGTTCTACAAAAGGAAATAAATTAATTGAAGCCTACGCTAATTTTAATACAGGCGAAAAGTATAAAAATCAATTGTTGGACTTAACAGCAGGTTATTCCTATCAAGATTGGCATACTTCAAGTCCTAACAATCCAACCTATAATCAAGCTAAGGATTCTATTATTACTGCTGCAGCAACAAATCCATTTTATACAAAAAATGCCCTTTTGTCCTATTATGCCAGAGGGATATACTCTCTACATAATAAATATGTTGTCAATGCTTCTGTTCGTCGTGATGGATCTTCTAGATTTAGTCCTGCAACTAGATGGGGTATCTTTCCTGCAGTTTCTGCCGCATGGATTGTAAGTGAAGAGAAATTCATGAAGAATCTTGGGTTTGTGAATATGCTTAAAGTGAGAGGTGGATGGGGTGTGACCGGTCAGCAAGATGGAATAGGTGACTACTCCTACATAGGAAATTATTTTGAAGGTGCAAGCAATGCTCAATATGCTTTTGGTGGACAATATTATACTGTTTATCGACCAGCTGGTTTTGATGCCAATTTACGCTGGGAACAAACAAAAAGTATCAATTTAGGTTTGGACTTCGGTCTTTGGAAAGATAGAATTTCTGGAAGTATTGATGTATATAGAAAAACTACTACAGATCTATTAGCAACGGTTCCAGTTCCAGCAGGAACGAATTTTACCAATCAGATTTTAACCAATGTAGGTTCTATGCAAAATCAAGGAATTGAATTAAGTATCAATTCTGGTTTGATTGCGAAAAAAGACTTCCGTTTAGATATGATGGCGAATGCAACTTACAATAAAAATGAAGTGCTTAAATTGTCTCAGATTGTAGACCCTAAGTCTCCCGGGATCTTAATTGGTGGAATTTCAGGAGGAATTGGAAATTCAGTTCAAATCCACCAAGTGAATTACCCAACTTTTACTTATTTCGTTTATGAGCAACAATATGCTGCAGATGGAAGCGTGATTGAAGCAGGACAACAAGCTTCGATTGACATGAATAATGATGGCGTAATTACAACAGCAGATAAGTGGAAAGATACCAATGCATTTGTAGATAGAAATCATGATGGCATCATTAATATCGATGATAGGTATTATGCTGGTAAAGTGGCCCCAAGTGTTTTTCTTGGCTTGTCATTGAATTTGACTTACAAAAAATGGTACGGTGGAATGTCTATGAGAAGTGAATTAGGTGGAATGATTTACAACAATGTTCATTCTAACAGCGGAACCTTCCAAGCAATTGATGGAACTAAAGGCTATTTGACTAATATCAGTTCCCTGTATTATAATGATGAGGTTCAAAAAACAACTACCAACCAATTGCTGTCTGATCATTATCTGGAGAAAGCAAATTTTTATCGTTTAGATTATCTTAATATAGGATACAACTTTGGAAAGTTAAAAGCTACCCAAAATAAAATTGGATTAAATGCCTCTTTAGTAGTTCAAAATGTATTTGTAATTACGCGTTATTCTGGATTGGATCCTGAAGTTGGTGGAGGTGTTGATAATAACATTTATCCTCGTCCAAGAATGTATTCATTGAATTTAACATTTGATTTTTAAATTATATCGTCATGAAAAAAATAATAATATTTTCAATTCTATCTCTCGCCTTAGTAGGTGGATTGATGTCGTCTTGTAAAAAGCAATTGAATCAAACTCCAAAGTATGGACTGAACGCAGAAGCTGTGTACAGTGATCCTGCTAATTATATTAAAGTCCTTGCCAAGTGCTACTCTGGATTGTCTATGTCTGGAAATCAAGGTCCTGCCGGTCAAGCAGATATCGCTGGTATCGATGAAGGATTCTCAGCTTATGTTCGTGTGTTGTGGAATTTACAAGAATTGCCTACAGATGAGGCAATTTGTGGATGGAATGATCCAGGACTTCCTGAATTAAATAAAACGCAATGGAATTCTGAAAATATTTGGGTGAAAGGAATGTACTACAGAATCTATTATCAAATCACACTTTGTAATGAATTTATTTGGCAATCTCGCGATGAGAAGTTGGCTGAAAGGGGCTTTAGTGACAGTGATATTGCTACCATTAGAACGTATCGCAATGAAGCAAGATTTTTAAGAGCTTTGAGCTATTATCATGCGATGGATTTATTCGGAAATGTTCCATTTGTTGATGAGAATGATCGGGTTGGAGCCTTCCAACCGCCACAAATTCAACGCGCAGCCTTGTTCCAATATATTGAAAGTGAATTGCTAGATCTTTCCCCAAAGTTGATGACCGCTGGAACTGCCCCTTATGGAAGAGCTTCTCAAACAGCAGTCCAATCCTTACTTGCGAAATTGTACTTAAATGCAGAAGTATATACCGGTGCGCCTCGATATTCTGATTGTGCTACACAATGTGAAGCGATCATTAATGGTGGTACACATCAATTAGATACGGATTATCAAAGTTTATTTTTAGCAGATAATAATACTTCTCCTGAAATTATAATGCCAGTAGTTTATGATGGTCTTTATGCTCAAACTTGGGGTGGAACTACTTTCTTAGTTTGTGCCTCGCTGGGTGGATCTATGGTTGCTGCTGATTATGGTGTAAATGGAAAGTGGGCTGGTTTGCGTGCTAAACCTAACTTGGTAGATAAATTTGTTGATTCAACGCTTGACAGTCGTTTCTTGTTTTATAGAACGGGTCAGGTAAAAGATATTACGGTAATGTCTACTTTTTCTAATGGTTATGGCTTGCCTAAATTCAAAAATAAAACTGCTGCAGGATTAAATGGTTCTAATAATGCATCTTCTGCTCAAGTTGATATTGATTTTCCAATGTTTCGATTGGCGGATGTTTATTTAATGCTCGCAGAGGCGAAACATCGCTTAGGGGATCAAGGTGCCGCTTTGACTTATGTGAATCTACTTCGTGAAAGAGCTTATGGAAACACTTCCTTCAATCTTGGTGCTGTAAGTCTCTTAGATATTTTGGATGAAAGAGCTCGTGAGTTGCAATGGGAGGGGACGAGAAGAACAGATCTAATTCGTTATGGATTATTTACCAGTGGAACTTATGTTTGGCCGTTTAAAGGTGGTGATGTTGCAGGTATTGCTGTTGATGATCATTTTAACCTTTACCCAATTCCTTCTTCTGATATTATTTTAAATCCTAATTTGTCTCAGAATCCGGGATATTAAAAGTGCTTATGATGTTGATTGATATAAGGGGTGGCCAGTTGGCCACCCTTTTTTAGTTTAAATTCACTTTATAAGTAAGCCTTAGAATATTATTTTTAGTCTTGTTTAAATATTGTTCACGAAAACCAAATCCTACATCAAGAGATTGGCGTTTGCTTAATTCTACTTCGAATCCAATAAAGTGTCTAAAGGAATTCATTCCGCTTTGAATACTTATGTTATTGATCCCGTAAATAATATCTCTGTTCCACGAATAAAAAAGTTCAGTACTCGCATAAGGTGTCAGTTTGAAATTTTTGATATCGTATTTAATTTGAAATTTATTTCTCATTATAGATTTGTTGCGTTGGAACTTAAAGTCATCCCATTGCTGCTGTCCAGTCCATTGTATCACTAGCCTTTTACTCTTAGCACCGAAAAGTTCTAAAAAGGAGATGTTGAGTCCACAAGCAAATCTATTGGAAGAACTATTTGTTTTAAGATCAAGCGCACTTTGGGTATTCGGAAAAACTGCATTTCTATATTTTATCAGTGTCTTTATTCCAGGTAGTAATTCATAACTTAATTGAACTGTTACTAAGGATTTATTAAATCCAATGATGTTATCTCTTCTATATTCGTATCCGATTTTAGTCTCTAAATGTTTAGCGAGCTTAATATTAGCTTCTGCACCCATCCATAGATTGTTGCTTTGAGCCATGCAAAAATGCCCCATGAAAAGTATCGCAAAAACGCTAATTCTTTTTTTCATTAATATAGAATATCGAATGTCCCGGCAGTATTTATACTTTGCTCACTTTCAATGACTATTTCTTTATCTAATTGCATTGTTGCCCCTGTCCCATTAGCCTGTAAGGAATTTACATACACAGTATATTTCCCAACTTGCAATCCTTCGAAAGAGAATTCTCCATTGGCATTGGTTCTTACATCTTTGGAGGAAAAAGCATTTTGTCCATAAATAATATATACGCGTTCATTGGCAATAGGAGAGGTAGCGGTGATTAAACCATATTTTCCTTGTTTTGAAATGTCAACATTAAAGGAAGTACTTCCGTTATCAGCATCCGGAACAGGAGATAGTGCTGAATTCTGTATGGTAATAATGTCTTGCTGTATACTTGTTGTATACCCTGAATTAGCAATTCCATCTAGAGCAATTTTCGTATTTTGTGCAATGTCTAAGTTGGAATCACTATAATTAAATACTACTTCAATACCAATTCTACCGGCTAAATGTGGATCTGCATCGGAAATCCAAGTTGGATTTCGATAGTAAATATAATAGTACTTAGAGGCTATGTTGGTATTCAATAACCAATAATTCCCATGTTCTAATAGTGCTCCACTAGTGCAGGTTACTTCTGTAATTTCTACATCACCATTCTTAACTTGATGACCTGTGACATTTCCTCGAATCGCTGAGGTTCCGCCCGGCCCCTCAATCTTTTTACATGCTGAATTCAATAAAAGAACTGCGAGGGAAATGAAATATATTATTTTTTTCATATGCTTATTTTTGAACTATTATTTTATAATTTTTTTGATTGATTTGTGGAATGCTGATAAAGTAAATACCAGACGCTAGAGGAGAGGTGTTTAATAAATAGGAATAGACATCAGCCGTGGTTTCGATTACTATTTTTCCTTGACAGTCCCGAACAATGACATCAGTTTTCTGGATCAAGCCATCAATAAATAAGGATTCCGCAGCCGGATTTGGAAAGATTCTGATAGGATCTTCTACTTTTGGTTGGATTCCTAGGGAACTACAAGTACCAAACATATTATTGTCCATCCATACTAAACGACTGCTGGTCCAACTTTTTAAGTATTCCATCTCTTCGATATAAGTCTGTCCAATAAAATTATTGGGCCAAACATAGGTACCTAAGATCGGCCATTTGGTATAAGTTCTTTGCGCAGGCAAGGTCAATGCCAAGGACATGCTGTCAATGTAGTTCATTAGCACACTCGAATCCAAGACACTTGTTCTTAATTCTAACCAACGACATTTTACGCGGTTGGCATAAACAGAGTCTTGTAGCATTCTGTTCCACCAAAATGGATTGTCCAAACCACCCCCACAAATGGCATTAAAATTAATTTCCCAACCAGAAGTATTTCCACCTTGGCAATAATTGGCATTTCCCCAACCTAAATTGAAATCCCACAAAGGTCCAGCTACTAATTTTCCACCTTCACTGAATCTTTCCTTGTATAAGAAAGTAGATATTCTATACCCATCGACATTTTTGGATAATTCATTGATCAACATATAATCGATAAAGGACGCTTCATCTGCATAAGCTCTAAAGCCAATTTGAGGATCAGCAAAATTGGGTCCTGCTAATGCGGTTTCCCAAGCGCTAACATAGGATTGTATGTATTGCTGCTGCAAGGGATGAATTACCTCAATACTCGGATCATGTAATTGATAATTAATAGCACTGTTTCCTGGTGCAGCAGAAGTAAATGGCGAGGTCCAAGCGATGATTCCGCCACCTGTTGTCTTGTCTACTTTTACAATATACCCACCAGTGATATGGTTATCCACCGTATCAATGTATTCCAAAGGGTCTATGCCAACTCTTCCAGGATTTATTTTGATGCGTTCCATAAATACGTAGACACCCACATATTCATCATTTAGAATGAGCTCACATAATTTGGTCCGCGGCGCGTAATTTCCCGTTTCGTTTCCAAGTTTAAAAGTAAGTACATTTCTAATCAATGATTTGTCTGTATAAGGAGCATAAAGGATCCAATCGTTATCGCTTGGCCAGTCAAAAATACTCGCATTGTAATTGACGGAGTCGGGGCCCCGGGTTTCTAGTCCGTAAGACTTTGCTGGAAACATGGCGGAAGAAGAACCCCTTATTTCAATTGCAATTTGACCGTAGAACTCATTGTAAGGATTATTGATATTATTTAATTGCCCAGGACCGTTGTTTATGATGCCCATATAACCATCAATTTTTGGAGTATCTGGAATAGCAATATGGTTGGTGCTAATTACGACAATCGGTAGGGAGGAGGTAATAAATTCAAATGGAGCAACAAACCATGATGGTGTAATGCCGTAGTCATTCGTTGTATTGTTTATACCTAAGGTTAAAAAGGGCCTTGCACTTAGATCGCTTCCATTGGCAGTTAGGTTGTGCACTTCGACACAAAGAACATTAGCTCCTTGAACTAGGAAACTTGCAAATTGCGCAGGGTTAAAAATAAATTCATCAGGCAAGCCATTTTGGTATAATTGCGCTTCGTGAGATGCACTGGCAAATAAGTTAAATGCAGCAGGTTGTCCAATTATCCCTAAATTATTCCTTGCAATTTCAAATCCATTGAGGTAAGCAATGAAACCATCGTCATAATCCATATGGAAGATAATTTTTGTCAAGGCATTAATGTCAGTGATGTTAAATGATTTCCTCATATAAACACTTACTGAACCATTTGGAATTATAGTGCCATCATCATTGTCTCCAAATCCAAAACCACCCATATTTGTTTGCCAAGCACTCGCGTCAAAACTTGGCTGATTCCATGAGGCGCTTGTGGTAGCAGTTGGGACAATATATTGCCATTGTTGCGTGTCCCTAACTACGGTTTCATAATGATCCGTTTGCGCAAAAATAATATTTGCAAAGAACAGAAAGAAGAAAAATGAAATGGAGGAAGCTTTCATATAATAAAGCTAATACTTATTAATTTAATATTAAAATTAAGTTAACGAAGTTATGGGTGCTGTAATGTTAAGAAGCTTTTTTAAATCTAAGATAGATGGGAAACATTAGGAGTAATAAACTTAGATTTATACCAATAATCCCTAAGTAATCTCCCCATTTGACATAAAAAGTAGTGCTGTTTTTTAATGGAACGGAAGTGGAAAAAACAGCCTCTTCCCAATAATTTGTTCGTTTGATGGTGTTGCCATACTCATCAATTACGCCACTAGAACCGGTATTTGCCGATCGCACCACCCAACGTCTATTTTCAATGGCTCGAAGTCGAGCAAAACTGAAATGTTGTTGGTAACCAGGGGTATTTCCCCACCAACCATCATTGGTTAATATACAAATTAGATTAGATCCTTTCTTTGTTTGAGCAGCAAGATAAGCGCCATATATGGATTCGTAGCAGACCACTGGCGCTAATCCAAATCCTTTGTACTCCAAGTCTTTATCATGAAAAATACTTGCTTCAGGTTCAACACCTAGTGTTCCTGCAGTACCACCGTTTTGAATGGCTAATGTTTCTAGGAAGGGAAAGATATTGGAAAATGGAATTTTTTCAACTCCAAGAACAAGTTTTGACTTATGAATAAATTGTGGCGCCTTTTTTAATGATAAATAAAGTGATGCATTGTAATTTTCATAATAGCCTCCTTCAAATGGAATGGATGCTCGAGAATTTTTGGCATTAAAAATTTGGTAGGTAGATGCCCCGATGAGTAATCTTAAGCGCTCATTACCTTTAAATAATTTTTTTCCTAATATTTGGTAGTAAGGCGTGATATTTTCTTTTTCATTGAAACCTTCGCTCAAGGCTGTTTCTGGACCTAGGACTAAGTCGGTAAGTGGATTAATTTTTTGCGCTGCTAAATGAATGAATTTTAAAGTTTGTGCTTCACTTGAGTTTTCAATAAATTTTTCTTTGTAAGGATCAATATTGGGTTGAACAACGACAACATTTAGCTTTTTATTTAGCACAGTGGTCCTCGTATCAATAAGAAGTAGAAAAGAGATAATTATTGGAGTTATTAAAACACAAACAACTGTAATTATTAATTTCTTAATGGGATTTTTTTGCACTAATTGTTCGAGCAATTGATAACTTAATATATTGACTGCAATAATCCAAACGGTTCCCCCTAAGGCACCGGTGTATTCATACCATTGGATCCATTGAGTGCGAATGGAAAAGAAATTCCCAAAATTCAACCAAGGATGTGATAGTTCCCAATTTAGATGCAAGTATTCAAAACTCAACCAAATGGGAATCAGACTCCATAAGGAAAAGTGGTTTTCTGTTCTTTTGTAAATACTGTGGAACAAAGTGTAAAAAAGTGCCATCAACAAGGAGTTGAAAATAAAGGCCATGATTGCTCCATTGACATCGGCATTCCAAATCCACCAAGTGGTCCCTATATTGAATATTAAAAAGGTCAAGTAGGCATGTGGAAATACTGCAATACCTTTGGCGCCTTTTGAAATAAGAGAACCTTGAACAAAAAATAAGGGGACAAGGGCAATAAATACAAGGGGACTTATACTTCCAGTATAAGGAAAAGCAAGCGTAAGTAGGCAACCACTCAAACAGGAGAGTAGATAGCGCTGCGTTCGTTGAATCCCTTTATTCATGCTTAAAAGTAATAATTAATCAAAAAAAAAGGGTCAACAATGTCGACCCTTTTAAAAAGTTTTGAAAACTTATGCAGTAGCTGTCTCTGGGAAAGGGACAATAGATACAAAAGATCTGTCGTCTTTTTTCTTGCGAAACTCAACTAAACCGTCTGTTAAAGCAAATAAAGTATGGTCTTTTCCAATTCCAACATTATTTCCTGGGTGATGGTTAGTACCGCGTTGACGAACAATAATGTTCCCTGCGATCGCTGCTTGTCCACCAAATATTTTTACACCTAGGCGCTTGCTTTGTGACTCGCGACCATTTTTCGAACTACCTGCTCCTTTTTTGTGTGCCATTTTACTATTTTTTAGTTTCCCGAGGGATATATTTTAAACTAAGCCTTAATATTTGTAATTTGAATAGAAGTGAATTGCTGACGGTGGCCATTTTTCTTCTTGTATCCTTTTCTTCGTTTCTTTTTGAAAACGATTACTTTATCACCTTTAATGTGATCTATTACTGTTGCGGTTACTTTTGCACCGTCTATAGCTGGGGCGCCAAGAGTAATTTTTCCATCGTTGTCAATTAACATCACTTGATCAAATTCAATTTTTGATCCTGCTTCTGCCGCTAAACGATGAACAAAAACTTTTTGGTCTTTTTGCACTTTAAATTGCTGCCCTGCTATCTCTACTATTGCGTACATTTAGCTAATTTTTTAAGTTTATTATTCTGTTTTAAGGACGGCAAAGATACTGTTTAATTCGTTATTCGCAAATTATATGATGGATTTATTTTTATAGAATAGCAAACTTAAAAGTACTTCACTGTCTTTTTATAAATACTCCTTCTTTTTCAAAACTTATTTCACTTACTTTTATAAAAAATCAAGCATGAAGTCATTTTTTTCTTTCTTACTTATTTTCAGTGCCTTGAGCACGGTTTTCTCTCAAACACCAGCCTTTGATAATGCTGTATTAACGGAAGGTTCCGTTAATGCTATAGATACCAGTATAACTATAAAGTGGGCTGCAAATCAAGATGCAATTCAATATAACATTTATAGAAAAATATACGGAACTAATGGTTGGGGTGCGCCAATTGCAAGTTTAGCATCTTCTGTCTTGTCTTTTACAGATAGTTTGGTGCTGCCACATCAATTATATGAATATAAAATTATGCGCATTGCGAATACTGTTTATGGTTATGGATATTTAGTTTCTGGAATAAATACACAATTAAACTATAATAAAGGAAAATTGATTCTTGTGATTGATGACTATTTTATCCCTAGTCTACAAGCTGAGATAGATCAATTAAAAATTGATTTGGAAGCTGACGGTTGGTTCGTGCAGCAACAATTGGTCAATAGAAATGATAATGTAACTCAAGTCAAATCTTTGATTCAATCAATGTATTCCAACGACCCTCTTGAAACTAAAACCATATTTTTGTTGGGTCATGTCCCTGTCCCATATTCAGGAGACATCAATCCGGATGGACATCCCGATCATTTAGGAGCTTGGCCCGCAGATGTATTTTATGCTGACATGGATGGTGTTTGGACGGATAATAATGTAAATGATTTTTCAGCCTCGGATCCAAGAAATCAAAATATTCCAAACGACGGAAAATTGGATCAATCTGTCCTGCCTTCGGATCTCGAATTGGAAATTTCTCGCGTTGACTTTTATATGCTCCCGACTTTTGCAGAAACCGAATCTCAATTGATGGTCTCTTACCTGAATAAGCTTCATGATTTTAAAACACGTCAATATATTCCTCAAGATAGTGCGGTTGTAGAAGATAATTTTGGTGGCATGGCAGAAGGGTTTTCAGGCGCTGCCTTAGCTGGGTTATCACCAATTGTTGGAATAAATGCAGTAAAAATCGCTGATTACACCAACACCTTGTTAGCAAATGATTTTTTGTGGGCTTATGGAGCAGGGGGTGGCTGGTATTCTGGCGCCAGTGGTATTGCGACTACTAGCGACTTTGCAACAAATAATTACAAGAGTACTTTTTCAATGCTTTTTGGTAGTTATTTTGGCGATTGGGATGTTACGGATAATTTCATGCGAGCAAGTTTGGCCTCCGGTAAAACACTTACTTGTTCCTGGTCGGGTAGACCCTATATCTATTATCATCAATTGTCCATGGGAAATCATTTGGGACAAAGTATTAAAGCTGCTCAAAATAATAATACAGCCTATTTTTCATCAACACTGAACACCTTTACAAGGTGGGTGCATATTGCTCAGTTAGGCGATCCAAGTTTAAGAATAAAGTATATTGCTCCTCCGGCGAACTTAGTGGGAACAACCAATTCATCTGGGACCATTGATTTAAGTTGGCTTCCATCGAGCGAAATGGTTTTGGGCTATAATGTTTACAGACGTCTTCCTAATGTTTTTTCTTGGGAATTATTAAATCCCAACATTATTAGTGGCACCACCTTTACGGATAATAGTATTATTAATGGTGGTAATTATCTTTATATGGTAAGGGCAACTGATACTTTAACTTCATCCAGTGGTAGCTATTATAATTTAAGTCTTGGGGCTTTTGGAAGTGGAAATGCAACTGCCGCAAATGAAGATTTATTCCTCCTTCAAAATGCTCGATTGGCCCCTAATCCAGTGCTAGACATTACAAGCTTGATGGTGCATCAATCTTGTGTAGGTAAAAATTATAAAGTGCTCGACTTATTTGGGAATGAAATCACTTTTGGAATTCTCAAGGATACCATCAATAAAATTAATATGGAATTTTTCCCTTCTGGAATTTATTTTATTCAAATTGAAGGATTACCAAGCATCCTTAAATTGATCAAAAATTAAAGAATTGGCCTAGGATTTAGTTTTGGAATCTATGCTTCTTTTTACAAATTTATCACCGTGGTGAATTAATAGAACACCAAGTAAAACTATCAGCATCGAAATTATTTGATTACTTGTAATTTTTTCTTTCATAAGGTAGCCAATAATTACAGCTACAATTGGAATGAAGTAAGTAACGCTGCTTGCAAAAAGTGCTGAAGATATTTTTATAATCCCATTGAATAAAAAAACTGCCATTGCTGTTCCCACTACCGCGAGAATAGTGATGAAAATTAATGCATATGATGCATCAGGGTTGTGCATTATGGTTTCTGGAGTCCCGAAGTAGAAAAATCCAATAGTGGATGGAATTAATAAGGTGGTGAAGGAAAGTGATGTAATCTCGATGGGTTTGAAAGCACTTAATTTATGCTTGATTAGATTTAAACTTAATCCGTATAGAAAGGTCGCGCAGATCACGGCGAGAATTGGTTTGAAATCACCACTTATAGCAGAATTTTTCCCCATTAAAATCAATAGAACTATTCCAATCATTCCAATGAATGAACCAATGATTTGAGCATTGCTGACTTTTACCTTGAAGATGAGCATTCCGATGAGTAAGGTGAAAACAGGTGTAAAACTGTTTAGCATTCCCGAAAGACCTGAAGAAATTCCGGTTTGTGCATAGGTGAATAAAAACGCTGGAAGTAAATTTCCGCTCAATCCAACTACTAATAATACAGTAAAATCTTTGCGTACCATTAATTTTCGCAAGGACCGGATCGCAAAAGGTAATAATACTATTGCGGCGATTAAAATTCTCAATGATGCTACCTGTGGCGCAGAAAAAATGACATCTCCATCTTCATTGAACATCCCTTTTTTCATTAAAATGAAGGAACTCCCCCAAATCACAGCCAATAACAGGAGTAAGCCCCAACTTTTTAATTCTTTTATCATGCGGCAAATTTAAGTATTCATAACTTGTTAATAATGAAAAATAGTACCACTTTTTACCACATTTATTGAAAGTATTGATTTTATTGATATTTATTTTTTTTATTGCCTAAAAAGTGAAACCTTTGTGCTGTTAATACACTATAAGTTATCAACAATTTATTAATCAGTGGTAAAAAGTGGTAGAATTCCATTATTTTTACCCATTATAAAGCTATGGCAGGATTAGTAGGCGAATTTGAAGTTAAACTGGACGAGAAAGGACGGTTTTTATTTCCTTCCGGACTTCGGAAGCAGTTGCCTGCTGTGTCTCAGCGAGATTTTATGCTAAACAAAGGATTTGAAGACTGCTTAACCATGTATCCCCTGTCTGAATGGGAGAAAATTAGTGAGCGTTTGTCTAAAATGAATTTGTTCAAACCAAAGAACCGTATGTTCTATCGTTTGTTCCATCAAGGAGCAAAAGCGGTTTCTTTAGACAATGCAGGGAGGGTCTTAGTCCCATCTGCACATGTTGAGAGAACTGGTTTGGGTCAAGAGGTTATGCTTATTGCATACAATGACCGCATAGAAATCTGGGACAAGTCCAAATACTTCGAGATGATCGAAGTAAACATAGCGGATTTCGCCGATTTGGCGAATGAAGTAATGGGTGACTTGGACAATGGAGAATAATACAGACTACCACATACCTGTAATGCTGCAAGAATGCATGCTTGGACTTAATATCCAAGACAAGGGCATTTATGTAGATGTCACCTTCGGTGGTGGTGGACATGCTAAAGAAATATTTTCTCGAATCGCTTCAACAGGTCAACTCATCGCTTTTGATCAAGATGAAGATGCTTATGCAAATCGCTGGGAAGCACCAAATTTTAATTTCATAAGGAGCAATTTTCGGTTTTTAGAAAATCATCTCGCGATGCTTGGCATTAAAGGTGTGGATGGAATTTTAGCTGATCTTGGTGTTTCGTCTCATCAATTTGACGTTCCTGAAAGAGGGTTTTCTCTTCGTGAAAATGCTGCTCTTGATATGCGCATGAATAAAAATTCTTCACTTACTGCAGCTCATGTTTTAAATGATACCTCAGAAAATGATTTGTATAAATTATTTAGATCGTATAGCGACATTCAAAATCCCGGAAAATTAATTCAAAATATCTTGCATTTCAGAATGGATAAGCCATTTATCTCAACTGGAGATTTAGTTAAGGTTGCGTCGCTTTCAGCGCCAAGAAACAAGGAAAATAAATATCTAGCACAGGTTTTTCAAGCCATTCGAATTGAGGTAAATCAAGAGTTAGATGCTCTAAAAGACCTACTCGAACAAACAGCAAAAGTTTTAAATCCTGGAGGACGATTGGTGGTTATGTCTTACCATTCTCTTGAAGATCGGCTCGTGAAAAATTTTGTAAAAAGAGGTTCCTTTTCAGGTGAAATTGAAAAAGACTTTTTTGGAAACATATTAAAACCATTTGAAGAGATTACTAGACACCCACTGGTGGCTGGTGAAGAGGAGTTGATTGAAAACCCAAGATCACGAAGTGCTAAATTAAGAATTGCTGAAAAAAAATGAGCGATAACGAATACATAGAGAAGCAAGACGCACCCGAAACTAATAAAGGGACAGCATCAAAGAAAACTACTTCAAAAAAAGTAAAAGCAAGTGCTTTTTCTCAAATTTTGAATGGAGAGTTCTTAACGCGAGATTTTGTTTTAGATAATCTGAATTATATTTTCTTCATTTTCTTGCTTTTAATTCTTTTAGTTTCCAAAGGTTATTATGGTAAACAAGTGCTTACTGACATCAATGAAAATCAACAATTACTGGATCAGAATACGGCTGAATATATTGAAGCAAAAACAGATCTAGAATTCCTCACCCGCAGGTTTAAATTGGTGGAGAAACTGCAAAAGAGAAATTTGGTAGAATCTCAAAAGGCTACCAAAATCATTAGGCTTAAAAAAATTAAAAAATGAGCAACGATAAACAGTCTATGGTGAAGCGTGCTTATCTGATTTATTTTGGGTTTGTATTGATCATGTGTGTGATCATTTACAAAACTTTTGCAATTCAATTTGAAGGTAAAAAAAATATGTTTGATAGCGTAGATACCGCAATTCCTGTGCGCCATACAGATAGGATTCCCCGTATGGGTGAGATCTTGGACGCGAATCTCCTTCCACTCGTAACTTCAGTTTCTTTTTATGATGTCCACATGGATGCAACAGTGGTCGATCAAAAGTTATTTGACGAAGATTTAGCAGGTTTGGCTTCCGGTCTCCATCGTTTATATCCGGATAAGTCTGCTCGTGAATATGAGAATTCGATTCGTTCTGCAAGGTCTAATGGCTCCAGATATTTATTAATCAGAAAAAAAGTAACCAATCAAGAAAGGAAAAATTTAAATCTCTTACCGATTTTTCGTAAAGGAAGAATGAAGGGTGGAATTATTGATAATACAGAATTTATTGTACGTCAAAAACCCAATGGAAATCTTTTGAATAGAACTTTGGGTTATTTTAAAATTGTTGATGGCAAAGAGATTAAGGTCGGAATAGAAGGTGCTTATATTGATTATTTAAAAGGTGAACCAGGTAAAGAGATTGAACAAAGAATCGCCACTGGTTGGAAAAGAACGGGGCAAATTACTAAAGAAGCTGTTGAAGGTGCCGATGTCGTAAGTACCATTGATAAGGAAATTCAAGAGGTAGCTCATTCTGAGTTGGAAAATCAACTGATGACCATGGAGGCCGCAAGTGGATGTGTAATTGTCATGGAAGTTAAAACGGGTTATATCAAAGCAATTGCCAATTTAACTAGAGAAGAAAATGGTTCTTTTTCTGAAAGTTGGAATTATGCTATCGGAAGTCCCGAAGTCCCAGGTTCAACTTTTAAGCTTGCATCGATCATGGCCGCCCTTGAAGATAATAAAATTGGTATTCAAGACAAGGTCAATGCCTTTGGACAATATCAATTTAATGGCGGTAAATTAAGTGACTCTAATCATGGCTTAGGTTATGGAGTAATTACGCTTCAAAAAGCATTTGAAAAATCTTCGAATGTTATCGCTGCGGTAATTAATAAATTGTATCGAGGTGAACCAGACCTGTTTATGCAGCGTCTGGGTGAATTTGGATTGCTAGAACCTATGGGAATTGATCTTGAAGGTGAAGGCGCTCCTCAATTTCATCGTCCAGGAGAAACGCTTTGGTCACCTCTTTCTATTCCTTGGATGTCTATTGGATATGAATATCGACAAACGCCATTGCAAACGCTCGCTTTTTATAATGCTGTTGCCAATAACGGGAAGTTTTTAAGACCCTTGTTTGTTCAGGATATTCGAAGAAGAGGTAAGGTGATTAAGCATTTTAAACCCGTTGTTTTAAAAGAGAGAATTGCATCTCAAAAAACAATTGATATCATGAAATCGTGCCTTGAAGGTGTTATGACCGTTGGTACTGGTTCTGACTTAAAAAGTTCTCAATTTAAAATTGCAGGAAAAACAGGTACTGCTAAATTACCCGGAAAGGATAAACGCTATGCGGATGCAAATCATAGTGTTTTCCAAGCTTCTTTTGCTGGATATTTTCCTGCAGATAAACCAAAATATTCTTGCGTAGTAGTAATTACAGATCCGAAAACGGAATATTATGGTGCTCGTGTATCAGGAACTGTTTTCGCTGCTGTTGCTAATAAGGTCTGGGCAGCTTCTATGGAATATCATAAAGCTGTAAATGTTAAAATGCCTTTGTCAAATCACTCTCCTTCAGTTAAAACAGGAAATAAAAAAGACTTGACGCGCTCCATGAAATTATTAAATGTTCGCTTTCAACTTAATAATGAAGGCATTTGGCTGACTACTGATACACTTAAAAATACGGTGCACCTCAATCAAATGTCAACTAAAAAAGGTCATGTACCCAATGTAATAGGTATGACGGCTAAAGATGCTGTTTTTCTTTTGGAAAAATCAGGTCTCGTGGTCAGAATTAAAGGATATGGTAAGGTTACAAAACAAAGTATGGCGGCCGGACAACTTGCTTTTAAAGGTGGTGTAGTGATAATAGAATTGAAGCAATGAGGAATTTAAAAGATATCTTACATCAAATTGATTTTCAATTGATTTCAGGTTCGCTTGATCAGGAAATTAATGCGCTGCAATTTGACTCAAGAGCTGTTCAAAAAAATGATCTGTTCTTTGCTATCGTTGGTGTTTCTAATGATGGCCATTTATTTATAGACAAAGTCATTGCTTCCGGGTGTAACACCATAATGGTGCAAAGGAAATTAGACCTTCCCCATGAAATCACACAAATTCTTGTTGCGGATACCAATGAAGCTCTTGCCTTAGCGGCCTGTAATTATTATGACCATCCTGCAGATAAATTGAAATTAATAGGGATTACAGGCACCAATGGTAAAACTACTACTACCACATTGCTTTTTGATCTTTTTACGCAATTAGGATATAAAACAGGACTCTTATCCACCGTGGTAAATAGAATTGGTGCATTGGAGATTCCTGCAACCCACACAACACCGAATCCAATTGCTTTAAATTCCTTGCTAGACCAAATGATCGGCGCGGGTTGTACTTATTGCTTTATGGAAGTAAGTTCGCACGCCCTTCATCAAAATAGGGTAGCAGGTATTCGTTTTTCAGGTGCTGTTTTTACCAATATCACGCATGATCATCTAGACTATCATCATACTTTTTCCGAATATATTAAAGTGAAAAAGTCGCTCTTTGATCACTTGCCTTCTAATGCCTTTGCATTGAGCAATTTCGATGATAAAAATGGTAGCGTCGTGTTGCAAAATACCAAAGCGAAAAAAGCCTCTTTTGCACTAAAAACTATGGCCGATTTCAAAGGGAAAGTGCTTCAAAATGACTTCTCAGGCTTGATGATGTCCATAAACGGTACGGAACTATGTACGCGCTTAATTGGCGAATTTAATGCATCGAATTTATTAGCTGTTTTTGGAGTTACCCAATTGCTTGAACTTGATGCTAATGAGGTCCTAAAGGTCTTGTCTAATTTGAAAGCAGTGGACGGAAGATTTCAATTCATGAATAGTGAAACTGGAATTACCGCTGTAGTAGATTATGCGCATACGCCTGACGCATTGGAAAATGTACTGTCAACCATAAAGTCTATTCAAAAGCAAAACTCAAAAATAATCACCATTGTTGGTTGTGGAGGTGATCGTGATAAAAGTAAGCGCCCAGAAATGGCGAAAATAGCGGTTGCTTTTAGTCAACAAGTTATTTTGACTTCTGATAACCCAAGAACGGAAAATCCAAATGATATTTTGGATGAAATGCGCAGTGGATTAAGTGCTACTGAATCATTAATCGCCCTTACCATTCCAGATAGGAAACAAGCAATTCAAACGGCAATTGTACTCGCTCAATCAGGAGATATACTATTAATTGCCGGCAAAGGTCATGAGAAATATCAAGAGATTAATGGGGTGAAGTTTGATTTTGATGATTATGAAATTACAAGTGAATTATTTAAACAAATGAGAAAATAGAATGCTATACTACTTATTCGATTATCTAGACAAACTAAATTTTCCTGGCGCAGGATTATTTGATTTTATTTCTTTTCGTGCAGCAATGGCGCTAATAACATCACTATTGGTTTCTATTGTTTTTGGAAAAAAACTAATCAATATGCTGCGTGGTCAGCAAATAGGCGAAACTGTTCGAGACTTAGGTTTGGCTGGTCAAGTGGAAAAGACGGGTACGCCAACTATGGGAGGAATTATTATTCTCAGTGCCATCCTTATTCCAACGATCTTATTTGCAAAATTGCATAATGTCTATGTGATTACAATGATTATTGCAACAATTTGGCTCGGACTTATTGGTTTTCTTGATGATTATATTAAGGTTTTTAAAAAGAATAAAGAGGGTTTAAAAGGAAGATTCAAAATTGTTGGCCAAATAGGTGTCGGATTAATTGTAGGTTGTATTCTCTATTTCTCTGATGCAGTTACTGTTCACAAAAGAGTTGATTCTTCCTATAGATTAAAAGCAAATGAAACTTTCGTAACGCATCAGCATGTTCAAAAAAACGGAGAACATTATAAGTGGATCAAAACTGATGATATGACCACGACCATTCCTTTTATAAAAGGAAATGAGTTTAATTACAATTGGTTAATGGGTGATTCAAATAAATCTTATGGATGGCTGCTTTTTATTCCAATTGTTATTTTTATTGTGATCGCTGTTTCTAATGGCGCCAACATGACGGACGGCCTAGATGGTTTAGCTACTGGAAGTTCTGCAATTATTGGAATCGCCCTAGCTGTTTTTGCTTATGTCAGTTCTAATGAGACTTTTGCCGATTATCTCAACGTAATGTATATACCCATGGCGGAAGAATTGGTGATTTTTATCGCCGCTTTTGTCGGTGCTTGTATTGGATTTTTATGGTACAATTCTTATCCCGCTCAGGTCTTTATGGGCGATACAGGTAGTTTAGCACTCGGTGGTATCATTGCTGTTTTCGCTATCTCTGTCCGCAAAGAATTATTGATCCCGGTCCTATGCGGAATTTTCCTAATTGAAAATCTTTCTGTGATCCTGCAAGTAGGATATTTTAAACTTACTAAGAAGAGATTTGGCGAAGGAAAAAGAATCTTTTTAATGGCTCCCCTTCATCATCATTATCAAAAAGTTGGAATTCACGAAGCAAAAATTGTTGCTCGCTTTTGGATTGTTGGAATTCTATTAGCAGTAATCAGTATCGTAACGCTTAAATTAAGATAATGCAGAAATTAGTTCAAAATATAGTCGTTCTCGGCGCTGCGGAAAGTGGTGTTGGCGCAGCTATTTTGGCTAATCAAAATGATTATAATGTTTTTGTTTCTGATGCAGGAAAAATTAAAGCCTCGTTTAGAGATGAGTTGGATAGATTTGGAATTCAATGGGAGGAAAATGGTCATACAGCCGCTCGAATTCTGAATGCTGATCTAATTGTTAAGTCTCCAGGGATTCCCGAAACTTCAAATATAATGCAAGAGATTCGCGATAAAAAAATTCGTGTAGTTTCTGAAATTGAATTTGCATTCCCTTTTTCCAAAGGCAAACATATTTGTATTACAGGTAGTAATGGCAAAACGACTACTACGCTGCTGATTCATCATATCCTTAAAAAAGCAGGTTTTGATGTTGGCCTGGCAGGTAATGTTGGACATAGCTACGCCAAACAAGTTGCCTTGGAAGATCACGAATGGTATGTCCTTGAATTGAGTTCCTTTCAATTAGACGATATGTTTGATTTTAGAGCTGACATTTCAATCATCACCAATATTACGCCAGATCATTTGGATCGATATGCATATGAAATGCAAAATTATGTCGATGCGAAGTTTAGAATTCTTCAAAATCAGAGGGAAACAGATTGGTTCATTTATAATCTCGATGACCCGATCATTAGTAAAGAGATTTCTTTACGAAACCCAAAAATGCAAATGGCTCCTTTCTCCTTATTACAAGAAGTAATTCTAGGGGCGTACTCAAAAAATAAACAAATAACAATAAACATAAAACAACCAATTACTATGTCAATTCATGAATTAGCTTTAAAGGGTAAGCACAATACCCAAAATGCACTTGCTGCTGGAATCGCATCAAGACTTGTTGAAATCCGCAAGGATATCGTGCGCGAAAGTCTAGGTGACTTTGTCAATGCGGAACATCGTATGGAATTTGTTGCAAAAGTCAATGGCATCGAATTTATCAATGATTCAAAAGCAACCAATATTAATTCTACTTGGTTTGCTCTTGAAAGTATGGAAAAACCTGTGGTTTGGATCGTAGGTGGTGTTGATAAAGGAAATGATTACAATGAACTTGTCTCTCTTGTGAAAGGTAAGGTTAAAGCAATTATTTGCCTGGGTTCGGATAATAAAAAATTGATCGCAGCCTTTTCTGGTCTTGTTGAAAATATAGTAGAAGCTAATTCTGCTATTGAAGCTGTTGCCTATGGTTATAAACTTGCGAAAAAAGATGAGGTGGTTCTTTTGTCTCCTGCCTGTGCAAGTTTTGATTTATTTGAAAACTATGAGGATAGAGGTAATCAATTTAAACACGCGGTTAGATTATTATAAGTTTTGAAAGTAAAAGAGGATCTTACGAAAGCACTTTTGCAAGCCAGAAAAGAGGCTTTGCAATATGTTGATGGCACTTCAATGCAGTCCTATGGGAAAATATTCGGTAAAGATGTCTTTGCTTGGTTGAATCCTTTTGAATTTCAATTGAAGTCGACATTAACCTCTTTCCCTTTTCCTTTGACTTTAGTTTATTCTGATAGAGCACCTTTAGAAAAATTACTGACCACGCTTAATACAGATATTTGGGTCGATCAATTGGTACTTATTTCTGATTCAATTCCAGACGACATAGTGGAAATTGACGGGAATAAATGTTTAATTGCTCCTGATTATCAAAGTTTGATTAAAGAAAATCTCAATGCCTCTGCAAAACAAATTGTGCTTTTTGTTTTTTATGGCGCTGAAGGAGAAAATAAATTGATGGAATTAGAAAATTATCTTAAAATGTTTTTAACGCGATGAGAAAGTATCTTACTTATCTGAAAGGTGACCCAGTGATTTGGATTATTACGCTATTGATGATGGCCTTCTCTCTGGTTACGGTTTATAGTTTCGTGCCCATCTTGGTTAAGATTGAGGGTGGTACTCCATTTCACTACCTGTTTAAACATTTTATTTATGTTGTTATTGGCTTCTCTTCGATATATCTGATTCATCGCGTAGATTCTAAATATATTTCTCAACTTACCAAGTTTGGATATTATCTTGCGCTTGCCTTGTTGTTCTTTACCATGGCTTTTGGTGCTAAAGTAAATGGTGCTGAAAGATGGATAAAAATTCCTTTTATCGGACTGACATTTCAGTCTTCTGACTTCGCGAAACTTGCTTTGATGCTCTATGTATCAAAAATATTAGTGCGTAAAAAAGACTTACTAAACGATTGGAAAAAAGGAATATTACCCTTAATGATTCCTATAGTTTTCATCTGTATCTTGATCCTTAAAGATAATTTTTCTACTGCTGCAATGCTTTTTCTCTTGATGATGTTATTGCTCTTTATTGGTAAAGTTCCCCTTTCAAAACTTGCAATAATGGGTGTTGGAGGAATCTTATTGGTGGTAATGGCTATTGGTGTCCATAAAGCCATTCCGCAGTTGAACTT
>Ga0114960_10000622_pt1 | contig 29877 bp, 31 predicted proteins | sample C_130625_MF_Meta_FD_92637 | JGI IMG/M metagenome (GOLD analysis project Ga0114960, IMG submission 92637) | Freshwater microbial communities from Lake Croche, Canada to study carbon cycling - C_130625_MF_MetaG | ecosystem: Environmental > Aquatic > Freshwater > Lake | place: Lake Croche, Canada... | reverse complement strand
TGCCTCTGCCGCAGCAGAAATCCAAGGACCTTTATTTAAGACCTAGACTTACGTCTGCGTGTATTTCTAGCACCGCCTGAACAATGCCGTTCGTATTGCAGAGGGTGAATATAATGTGCAGAGTGTGAGCTATATACGCTAGACGGTTCGTATCCATAGCCAGTTTTGTAGCTCACAATGCCCTGATCATCTACGGCTGCACCACCACGTAATGGATTCGCCATAGGCGCCGGGCCACATCCTGCTACATTGTAACTATTCCACACTTTACCGAGTTCATTAGAATCTATACCGACTGAACCTCCACCAACAAACGACGGTGCGCCACACGGGCAACCGCCACCGTTTTGACTGGGTGGAGGACGGGCATCCCAACCGCACTGGCTGAAAGCAATGCGATTAGAATATGGAACATCACCTGCCATGAATGCGGGAGCAGTGTATCCATACATTCCGTCACCAGCACCACCATGCTGGTTCTTCTGTTTCCTCTGGCTCTGGCTCTGGCTCTGGCTCTTCTGCTTCCTCTGTTTCCTCTGGCTCTTCTTACTCTTCTGTGCATGTCGCATACGACGAACCATCTCTGTATCAGACAGCTATTTTAGCAAACTGCGGATTTCCCACTTACCAAAGTCTTCTACCCAAGCAATCTCTACCTGAACAGACGCACCTTTCAACGAACGCAGTGCCGACGAAATCTCTAGTTTCCGAATCAATGCTCTGCCTAGATCTGTTCCATCTGACTTTGTAAGAGACCATTGATCCGGACCGGACTCTCTTTTGGCAACGACTGTAGGTGGTACGGTATTATCCAGATAGGGAACCGATACTGTAGCACCAGAGCCAGTAGCGGAAGAGCCAGTAGCAGAAGAGCCAGAGCCAGAAGAACCAGAGCCAGAGCCAGAAGAGCCAGAAGAACCAGAGCCAGCAGCAGCAGAACCAGCATAGTCGTCATCGGTATTGGCAATCCACAAAAGACGCCGCCTCCCTGGATCATCGCATTGTAGCTCCCATATACCATCGGGTTGAATCGTATTCAACGGTTGCCATGGAGCCGCCTCAATCTCAACTCCCCCCACAAGTCGGGAATCCATTAGACAATAATGTTCAATCCACTGTGTGACAAGTTTCCATCGTTCTTGAAATGATTCATCGTGCATATCCCGACCTTTCCACTGAAGAACATCCTCAATCCACAAACGACGCGCGGAAGCTGACAATGTGGCAGCGAATACTGTGGGGCCATTTCCTGCTGCCAGAAACATGGGATCTAACCGGAGCCGTAACAGAGCAACCCGTGGACCGGGTTTCCGTGTGGCCTGGTCTCCCGATATATATATGCATGCCTGCAACTCAGGTACTATGCAAAGAAGACCCGTGCGTGACTTGTCGCGGGGTCGTTTGAGGGCAAACCAGGTATTCCGTTTCAGAGCAGGTAGATGCTTACTCTGAAATGGTATCGGTGGACCATGGAGCTCATACAATGATGAAATCGCAATTGAACTGGTGTCAGTTATGCAAGGCAGACGGAGATCATCGGACCATGTCTGCATTCGGATGGATAGAGTGTTGGACGCCATTATCCTTATCTCTGGGAGCTGTTTTTAGCCTCTAGAAGGAAGAAAACCCTGAAGGCTCCATTCCATCAAAAGCAAAGACGCTGTCGCCGATGAACGCTGATCCATTTTGAGCCGTCTCTGGACCGAACTGCTGCTGGTTCCCGGATAAGGGAGTGCTGGTGACAGAGCTACGCCCCGCAGGTACGTCGCTGATCGTCATGGTAGGGATAGCAGTATCTTCCTGTGGCTGGTGAAACAGTTGTTCAGGATGACGGAGATTCTCACGGAACTCTGCCGGGGCCTGGGCGTCCGGGCCGATGCCCTCCTGCTGGGGAGGTGGCTGACGGCGCTGCAGAGGCTCCTTTGCCGTCAGTTCCTCTTCTGTCTGTCCTGGCACATGGGGTAGCCGTTCTGGCTCGGACGCTGGGGCTGTCGTGTTGGATCCGGTCCCAGCGGTCTGCTGCAAGGCCTCTTCAGCGGCGCGATTGACTTTTTGCGACGGCTTTTTACCGGGTCTCTGAGATCGCCGGGACCACCACTGATAGGCAAAGAACGCTACGACCAGAACCAACAGGAGACCGATAATATGGATAACTTCCATCTATGATCTCGGTTTCTTTTGAAATTGAAAATCTGCCGACATTTCAGAATGAGTAAATCGTGGTTTTCGTGGCCGTGGTTTTGCACCGTAGCAAAGGTAGTTTCTGACGTCTCTGCTGCCTCCATCCCCTCTGCTTCTGATGTGTCTGCTTCGGACGTGTCTGCCGCTGATGTGTCTGCTGCTGACGTGTCTGCTTCGGACGTGTCTGTTTCTGATGTGTCTGCTTCTTCGGGCGATGTAGCCAGTGTAGAGGTGACTATTGCATCTGTGGCCGAACCTGACGCTGCACCTGTGGCTGAACCTGTGGCTGAACCTGTGGCTGCACCGCAGTCATCAACGGTAGTGTAACATACGGACCATTCGCATCCCACTGATAGTACTGGTTGCCCTTGTTCTGCCATGACCATACATTCGCTGTTTCTTCTGCAATGCACCGCATCGGCGGCGCCTGAATGTTCGGACGTAAAATCCAATATTCGGGCGTGATAATTTCATACGTCAGCCACTTATGATCTTCTTCCATGAAAGCAATATATCCCGGCCACATCCATTGTTTGAGAGATACATTTCTTGCCGTGGCTGGCCTAGATATGTTTGCCTGAGTCATCTATGGAAAGCAAACTTGACTTGACTTAAGCCCCTGACCCTATAACCAAACAGGATGGTTCAGATAGTCGTATTATCTGCCAATGGAGATAACAAAACGTTGCGCACACAGGCCTTTACGGCAGGTGCAGCAAGCGGCGCAGCCGTCGCAAAAGCATTACGGAAAACGAAGCCGTTTGAGCTGATTGGTGTTTGGAATTGGAGTGATTCAACCGGCGATGAAACTATAGAACGCACTCTCCAACTATGGGGGCTCAAAGAAGGAAAAGCCGGCACAGAAAATAAGCATGATCTACCTCCACCTCATGATGACGTAGTTATATTTGGAGATGCGGTCGTATGCGACAATGACGGCGATATGACTGCCGATTCATGGATAGAATTTTATGAAGAAGCATTTGGAGGTCTGGAGAGTGTGGATGATGATGAGGAGGAAGAGGCAGCAGAGGAGGTTGCTGTAGAAGAGGATGATGCAGAAGAGGAGGCAGAAGAAGAGGCAGAAGAGGAGGCAGAAGAAGAGGTAGAAGAAGAGGCAGAAGAAGAGGCAGAGGAAGAGGCAGAAGAAGAGGCAGAGGAGGTTGCCGAAGCTGATGGAGATTACGATGACGACTGCGGAACAGGTAAGCGACGATCTGCACGCAGACGTACTGCGGCCGAATCTGAATACCGGCGCATGGAGATGGGGGTAAAAGTACGCGTGAAATTCCCACAGCCTCTGGGCAAACGGGCGCCACGCTGGATGACTGCACCAGAACTAGAACCTACGGATAGCGATATATCGGTGGGTTTGCGTGAGAAAGTAAGCGGCGTAATTCACAGACGACTCTCTCTGAATGTTGCGCAAGAAGCTGATCTTGAACACGGTATCTTTCGCGCTGCGCTCCATGATGCATATCACAAAGGTGTACGGAAACATTGGGAGAATCCAGCCTTTGCCGATATATACACGGTCATTGCCCGACGGTGCATTGCGAATCTGGATCCGACTGCCTATGTACACAACAGCCGCTTGCTGGATCGTCTGAAGGAAGGAGAATTCGCCCCGCACGCGGTCGCCGCGATGACTGTGCACGAACTCTATCCGGAAAACTGGCAGACATTGGCGGATGCTCAGCTCAAGATTGAGACTTCGGCCCTAGAGGGTAACCATGAAGAGGGATCGTCGTTATTCAAGTGCCGGCGATGTGGCAAGTCGCGCACGCGCTACTTTGAGATGCAGACCCGATCTGCAGATGAGCCGATGACGGTATTCATCCGGTGTCTGAATTGTGGCAAGGAATGGCGACAGTAGTGAAGAACTACGTCAGCCATGACGACCCAAGGAATGACGACAGTAGTGAGGAACTACGTCAGCCATGACGACCCAAGGAATGGCGACAGTAGTGAAGAACTACGTCAGCCATGACGACCCAAGGAATGGCGGCAATAAATTGCTCCTCACGGAATGGCGGCAGATACCACAGAAGCACAGAAGCACAGAAGCGCAACGGTAGACCTGCACCGAATTTTTGCAATGCTTATCTAATGGATCTACGAATTGTTTCGTATAATGTATTATGTTTCCCCTGGATATCTACAAACATTCACGATATTGTCCACTGGATTGTTACAAACGCAGATATAGCTGTCCTCCAAGAAGTCTGGTGTCGTCACGAAATATGGGCTGCTGCCTTCGCCGTCAAAGGTTGGACACTTGTGCGCCCCACCCGCGAAGCACATATTTTGGGAATATTTGGTTCTGGCATGGCGACAGCCTTCCGCACGACCATGTGGCGGCTAGATGATGCACGCTTCTACCCATTTCTGAATTCTGCTGGTTTTGATATTTTCACATCAAAAGGCTGGTTTCGCACTGTACTAACTCACGCCGCGACTGGTTGCTCTATCCGCATAGTGAACACGCACATGCAATCCGATATAGAGAATATAAAACGATGGACGATAGGGCACACGGAGATCATCCGGCAAAAGCAGTGTCTGCAACTAGCAGAAAACGAACATCGGTACAGCAGCAGACATGAATCTGCTGCACTCATTATTGGTGATTTCAATACGGATCAATGCTGGATACCCGGTGCCTCCTGGTTAGAAACTGACACAGGTCAAACAATGGAAGAAGTTGCTACTAGTTTAGATCATCTGGCAATTCCAAGTGATGCAACACCATACGTTAATCTACTGACTCACCGGGTGGCTCGTGAGATTAATTGGAGTGATCATTGGCCGATTCTGTGGACGATCCGAATACTTCCAAGAATTGTAATACTGTCTCCGGAATAGTTTTGACAGCGATGTATTTTTTGGTCCGAGGAAAAGCAGAGAGAATGATTCAATGGATCTTATTAACCATCATCGTAGGTCTCGCATTGGCATATTGCCTACATGCATATGAATCTGTTGAAGGTATGAGCGATTATCCACCGACTTCCTCTTCGTCCTCTTCCTCTTCCTCTTCTTCCACCTCTACCGCTCCCTTTGCGGATCCAGCCGATACAGATCCAGACGATTTGCCATGGCTAGCGTCGCTTTCCAAATTAGATCGCGTGGCCCGTCATGGAAACTCATGTACCGTCATGGCAGATAATCCTGGTCCCGAAGGCACACGACTCCAAACGGTATCCCGGACATGCGAATCGGGTATGCCCCATACGGCGGATGGAGATCGTATCCGAATTCCTGATTTAATTCCCGAAGCACTCCGTGAATCCATTATACGTCACGAACTCGTGCACATATGGCAGCGCCGGTCTCCCGAACTCTGGAGCACTTTCTATCGTCGCCACTGGTCGTTTGAATTTCCAGGAGACCCTCCTGCAGGGATTCCAGACCAATACATACAAGCGCGACGCAGTAATCCCGATACATGGCGCCATCCGTGGGTACGTTGGATGGCACGATGGTGGCCGATTGCTATCTACGACCAACCGGATTCACCGCGTCTGCGCGAGTCACATACGGTATGGTGGGATGAACATCGGCAACAGATTCTGGATACACCTCCAACCGAATGGACATCTTTCTTTGGTTATCCCAGTCAAGACGAACATCCGCACGAGATCTCTGCCGTATACTTGACAGATGGCGATATGAATTCGGAGGCAGCCCGTCGTCTGCAGAGATGGTGGGAAATTGCCAAAAGTCACCGATAACGTGAGTATTTTGGCTCTATATTATAGAGCCGGTAGACAATGACCGATGCAGAGCAGCTGTTTGTGCTGCCTTGGTCTGAATGTTTTTTGCCTCAGAGATCTCTGCATCTGAATCGTAGAATCCCATTTGCTCTATCTCCATTAGAGGCTTATCGTGGCGTAAATCGGAAAAAAACCGCACCGTCATTAAGGGATGCGTCGGCGCACCACAAAACAGCAGCAAATGCGGCCGCGACAGGCAGCCACCCGAAGACGGCGGTCATCTCGGCGACCATTGTCTCTACCGACTACATGCGCGCTGGCCGATGATTTTTATTCTCACGTTAATGCGGAATGGAATAAACAGACCCATCTGCCCATCACCGAAACCCGCATCACGCAAGCATATTTCATCCAAAAGATCGTGAACGATGAACTCACGGCCATCATCCAGAAGCAGAAAGACACTTCTCCAATTGGGCTCCTTCTGAATAGTTGGAATCACTTCCGTATTCCAACAGATCTATTTCAGAGCGCCATGGCTATGAAAGATCGGTCAGATGTGTGTCGGTTCATCGGCTGGATGAATCGTGTAGGTATTGGCGCACCCGTGTCAGTTTATACGCAGGGCGATCCAAAAGATCATAGGAAATGCCGTATTTTCATTGAAGAGGGATCTCCACATATCGGTATCGCCGAATACTGGCTCTGGCCCGAATATATTGGTCATCGGCGTGCGTATGCGCGATATGTGCAGCGTCTGGCTCGGATCTTAGGGTTACCAAATCTGACAAAGGGATACGCCGCCGAACGTGAATTTGCTTCTGTATTTCCACCCGTGGGCCAGCGCGAAGCGTCCAAACAGATTCTTACGTGGTCCGATATTACGAAAGAATTTACTACGTTTGATTGGTCTGCATTTCTAACGGCAGCGGGATACACTTCAGAACAACAACGAAGCGCCACATATCGTGTTACATCGCATCCATTTATTCACCATCTCCAGGCGCGGCTTCAGTCATGGTCAATGGATCGTTGGAGGGGCTGGTTTGTCTGTCTGCTAGCACAGTGGCTGGCGGGAATTACTCCACACGGCCCATTACGCACGGCCTGGTTTGATTACAAACGTGTCCACCTCCAAGGAATGCTCAAAGATGTATCCAAGGCAGATCTCCGAAGCGCGATGATTCCAATGATGATGCCGAACGCACTGGGGAAACTCTGGGTCGCCGAATACTGTAATCCAGAAATCCGACGTGCCGCTGTCGCCATGTGTGAACGTATCCGCAACGCCGCAGACAGAGCTATCGCGGCCACTCCGTGGTTAGCGGCGTCTACCAAAGCGGAGGCACGCCACAAGGTGCGAACTATCCGTATAGATGTCGGATGGCCCGACGAAGACAAATGGAAAACTCACGAAGCAACGTGCGCATTAAGTCCTACAGATTATGTTGGCAATCTGTTGGCACTCGGAAAGGCCAACAGTGATATGAACGTAGGTCTGAGTGCGGACTGTCGTAGACCTCTGGGTGATAATTGGTCACGACCGGTATACCAAGTCAATGCGTTCTATTCACCTGAAGAGAACCGTTTCTTGCTACCGGCGGCAATCTTGCGACCACCTTTCTGGGATCCGCGTGCATCGCTCACGGCCAATTATGGATCTATTGGAGCCACAATCGGTCACGAAATCAGTCATGCGTTTGATTCGGATGGCAGAAACTACGATGCAAAAGGCAACAAACGCGATTGGTGGACAGCACATGATGACCGTGAATATCGTCGGAGAGCTGCAGAAATTGTGCGACTCTATGAATCCCGTAAGTACCGTGGTATGGATGTGAACGGAGATATGACACTTGTAGAGAATATTGCAGATATTGTGGGAATACGGTTTGCACTGGATGGACTCGCCGATGAGTTGAATCGGCCGTTAACAGATTCTGATTTGCGGGAATTTTTTGATGCGTACGCGATCAGTTGGCGGGCGAAAGATCGGCGGCGGCGTGCAGAACATCTCCTGGCAACGGACCCGCATGCACCACCGATGTTGCGGGTGAATCACGTGGTGCGTATGTTTGACGAATGGTACGATGCATACGGAATTCGGAAGGATTGTGCGGAATGGATTCCACCAAAACGACGTGTGCAGTTTTTCGGTGCTTAGAGTATCATCAAGTCTGCTAGGCGCCAGTATTCGTAGGTTCCATCTGGTAGAGGACGCTTCATGATGAATGGCAAACGTTTGGCTTCCAATTCTGCCTTGGCAATTTCATAGACATCCGTAAGAAATTCGGGAACTTCTATGAAGGGTGGGGCGCCGTGTGCGAGCTGTGATGCCCGGAGAGAAAGAACTTTCGTGCGTTCATACATCGTTAGGAAGGGATATGTCGTATGCTGTTTGTCGGTGGCCGTGGGGGGATATGTTCCCTCAAATAAGAGTTTCTCCTGTACGGCATCTTCGTAATCAGGATAAATCTCTGGATGCTGATCTAGCAGCCCCTGCGTCTGTGAAGACGGTGGTGCAGATAGACCAAGTGCTTCTGCCGGTGCCAGAGCCGGTGTGCCGATATCTTCAACATCCTCCGGACCCATTTCATTGTCGTTCAGTTCGTCCAAGGCTTGATTGTACTCATCCATGTTTACTTCGTCAGCCATTCTGTTAATGGTTTTGGTTCTCTGCGCTTCATATAACCGTCAAGTTTTGAGTATGGAAAGTAGAGGGAATGCCCGTTGTCCTTACACGGGCAGTAAATACAGGAAAGCGTAGAACTTTACGGAAGGTTGTGACCACAGCAGCAACAACACCAGAACCAGCAGCAACACCAGAACCAGCAGCAGCACCAGCCGCAGCACCAGTCACAGCAGGAGTCGCAACAGTCGCAGCACCAGTCGCAAGTTATGATCTCTTACGTAAATTTGCGGAAACATTTGCAATCAATAGTTCAGAGTTCAAAGATCAAGAGTGGTGCAATCTGTGGGTGCAAGCAGTTGAAGATCAAGATACATTCTTACATAACACCTGGCAAACCGTACGCAAAAACATCGGTTTAGGTGACACGAATGACGCATTATTTGCAAATGCAGAGAATCCAGTCGCATTTCAGGAATCTGGATTTGATATATTTCAGAAGAATCTGTTTACAATCCGCAATGCATTACTTTTCCGAGATCAAGCAAGAGCAAATCCTCTGAGAGCAGCAGCGGCAACAGCGGCAGTAACCAGTGACAAACTATTATCCATTGTGAAAAGCAAAACGGATGTATTGTCTCTTCTATTATTTCCCGCCCGTTTGGAAAACCAATTCATACACGCCGTTGCCAATGCCATTCAATCATACACGGATGATCAGGGAATAACTGTTCCTGAATTGCAAGAGCTACAGGCCGATCAGTATTTCGGAAGTATGATGGCGAATGCATGGCATCTTACGGGCAGAAAAATCATGGATAACTATTGGATCGGCGGAACACCGCTAACCGAAGATCAAATGAAGAGTTTCTGGACTGCATTCGTTAAGGATACAGATATAAATCGTCGGAAAATGACGGATGATCCGAATAATTTATTTGCAGCAATTGGAGCAATCGGATGCCCACCGTCATGCAATCCGTGTTTGAAGGAACCAGCTCAAGATCAATCTTCCTTCTGGGGAAAACTAGCTGCACGGATTGGAATATGGTGGCGGTCTTCTGTGACTAAAGATAAGAAAGAGATTTGGAGCCGCTTTGCATGCACAAACGAGTCACCGTTACCCGATGGATTTCCTTTTCCTGAATCTGTGACAATATATGGTGTACCGTTGCGCAATATATTCAATCATCTGAATATAGAACAAGTCCACTTCGTATTGCAATTGGTTGAAACACTAGTCAAGATATCTGCTCCTAATAAGATTGCAGACGCGCCAGCCGACAGCATTCCGAAAATATAAGCGACGGCGCACATGTTACCGGATCTACATCACTTCTTCTCAGAAATTCATAAATACCGGTATGAAACTCAGGCGATGAAGTGACAACGGATCGCCGCGGTTTGCCTTCGTGTGTGAATCCGTGTAACATATCTATACCATTGTTGACCTGCATCCAAGACCGAATCTTTGCATAGACTGACTCTGGTAAATACTGACTTAACGGAAAATAACAATGAATGCAAAAAATAAGCTGCGCAATATCTCTACCAACCTTGCAACAGAGCTCTCCTAAAGAAAACCATGATCCTGCCTGCATCACCGTGATCGGCTGCTTCGGCGGCGGACATCCCACACACGCAAACCCAAAATCAATCAATGTCAGCTCATAGCTTGTGTTGAGTGATTCTCCTGCCAATTCCAGATGCAGCGGAGACGCAGACCGCCGTATTAGCAGATTATTGATTTTCATATCGCGATGATTCAATCGGAGTCGCCGCTGCAAATACCACAATATATATGCCGTCTGCGCAAGAACCTCCAGTAATAGTCGCGCATTCGCGACCGGTGTATCTTTCTTCCATTCCTTTGCTAAGAAAGAATGGAGCGTTCGTCCATGCACATATGCCATGCACAGAGACATACTTTTCCATCCGCGGGTTGATGTACTATAGTCACCGAACACTTCGTATGGCCGTGGTATTGCCCATGGTGCCGCTGTCTTCTGAAGAATCCGCCATGCCAACACATGGAGTAGCGCTTCTGAAATGTGCGCGGTCACTTCTTCAATTGGCAGATTCGTCATACCTGGCGGCGGAACGGTTCGCTTGATAACAACTTCATGTGGTGATTCCAGTACGTCACAGTGTCCGGTATCCGGTGTGCGTTTGACAATCATTCTGTGTGCATTGTGTATCTTGCCGTAGCTTCCTTCCCGAAATATCTCGCCTAAATGCCATCCAACCAGAATTTCCGGATCAATCAAACCACGTGTCAGAAAACGCCATTCTTGGCCATTGACTGTATGCGTTCCTCCGACGCGGGCGATCTCTTGCGCTTTCGGCAGTACATCGCATATGTTGGAAGCATCATCCGTTATGTCTACATCTAAAAACCCGTATGATACGAGACTAGACATTCTCCCCTATATTGTCAGCAGATGTTCATTCTATACATAGAGAGAATTTTAACGAACCCGCATGGCCGCACCAAAAGTTGACCTGTGCCCAGGTCACACTATGACAACACTTAGTTCTTATCCATCATGTTTGTATATGGAGTTCGTGACGCAGCGCTACCAGGGATGGTCCATCTGAATCAGTGGGATATCTGTATTCTTCCTGACCAGACCCGTCCGACCTCTCTGCGTTCATGGACATCTAACCTATCTGAGAGTTTCCAGTACTATCTCAACCAACTTGTTCACCGTGCGGATTCTGCTTGGGAAGTGGAATGGTTAGAGCAGCCTTATCTAACGGATGAAGAGGCAGAATATGTAGCAGGTTACGACGCCCGTTGGTACTACGTACCTGACTGTGGCAAGGAACTCTGATATGTCTGATTTCCTAATGCTTTATCGCAATCGGATACTTCACCGCGTTGCAATGCCTCCCTTTTGTCATCTATTTTTTTGAGCCATAGTTTCTGCTCTGTAATCATTCGGATTATATTTTTGAGACGCACTATAAGAATATCTATGGGGGTTATTGCTCCTGAGATACCTGGTGGCCCAGCCACCGCGGCTATCTTTATATTTCCGCAGGTGTCGCTGTGTTCGTATGCGTTGCCAATAGGAGCTCGCGTGAATCCCTGTATCGTGTGTTCCAGACGTACTATGCGATTTTCTGCTTCCTTGAGTTGGCCAGATACAGGTCCAGTGGTCGCACAATCCGTAAGTTCTCCACCGGCAGCTACACGCGCTTTTTCAATTGCTGCAGAGACTAAAGTAGGATCATCTACTCCAGGCGGACCAACGTCACTCTGGATAAATTCATTGGAACGCGTTATAAGTGTGCAGACATCTTTTTCGGATGATGCAATATCTGCAAATAGACTTTTCATGATTTTGTTGCCATTGCTGCCATTGCTGTCATTGGCCGCACTAAAGTGTTCCACTGGATGGCTAAAGTGTTCCACTGGATGGCTAAAGTGTTCCACTGGATGGATTGTCATACATACATTTCCAACAATCATTACCACGAATAATACTCCTAACAAGATTAATCCGATATTGAATATCATTTCTGATGCTAATTCTTCATCTACTTTCATCAGCAGTGTAACGACACCAAACAACAAGATCGCTCCACTGATGAGTACATACGGAATCACTGGTCCGAATCCAGGACTAAATACCATCCCCTGAGTATCACAGCGGTTTGGTGGCTCCAATCCTTTCTCCAAATAGTTCAGATGCAGTGTCGCATGCCCAAACAAGGGTATACGAAGGGTCTATCATCATCCATGTTATTGAAAGCGCAAGTCCGTGCAGTTGTAGATAGTAATCCGCCCGCCATGACAAGCAACGTGAGCCTATGTTGTGTAAAGCCGCTTGCAACACAACGTCAAACGATGACGCCTACCGGAAGTCAGTACTTGCTTTCCAAGTTTGCAGGATGTCCACAGAGAATTGCCAATCCCAATTTCACCGCCATATGCGGAGGAACACTGAATAATACCCAAGTTATTAATCCCTATTTAGACGCACCAGGCGGCGGCTATACGAACGGTGAGAATGCAGCTGCAAATCTTACGGCTAACGTAGTGACACCCAATGCAGTGGAACTTACACCCAATGTTGGAGATATTTGTAAAGAATTTTTTTTACCAGATCCTTCATTTGGTACGGTAGAAGTCTTCACCAATTTACCTACACCCCGGGCATCGCAACCTGTAATGGTTCGGACAGTTCCATTCAGTACGGGTATCAGTGTAGCGGCGCGAACGGCACGTATTCCTTCTGGCAGTGAAGCGACCGCTTCGCGGAGACAGGCCGCCAGATCACTTGTTACTTTACAACCATGGCAGCAGCCTCCTGTACAGTATCCTGTTGTACAGAATCAAGCGTTTGCTGCATCTGTGCCTGTTGGTTATGCATTGATGAATAGGATGCAAGCACAAAGACAATTACAACCGCGCGAACAAGGACAAGGACAAGGACAAGCACCAACACAAGTGCAATGTAATCTCCAGCAGGGCATTCCGGCCGGTGCCGGTGTTGCACGTCTGTTTCCGTGCCGACCTGGTTCACGTGTCGTTGCCTAAAATTGTGGCCTTTCAGCAGAGGTATGAGTCGTTCCGCCAGAGAATATTTACGAGATAAACAGAGATTCTCTCCACAGATAATTACGCCACGCCCGATTGCAGATTCATCATTAGCAACTCAGATTCGCCGCTACAAGGCATCTGCTGGAAATCAGCAACAACGATCGGCAGGACAGATGCTCCAGCTTTCCACCGATGGATTGCTTGCCGCCGCGGCAAACAAATCCGTATGTTGCCAAGTGCCATGGACCGGTGCAATTACGCAGAATGCCTGTTGTGAAACCACGGCTGACGGATCCGCCGCAGGTCTAACCGGATATTTTTGGCAAGGTGCGCCTCTGCGACCCCTGGGTATCCCTGGCCCGGTAGTTTATGAAGGACCAAAATGCTGTGTTATGACGGATGTGCCGCCTCCTCCTACCGATGTGTTGGCGCAATATAGCTGCTCCCAAGGACAAGGCGCGGTCATAGAGTCATTCACGGTAGAGTTTACTCCACCGCCTGCAAGTAGCAAAGTAACTGCATACCAGCTGATTTCCACAGATGGTACGATCAATATTATGTCTACAACAGCACCCATTTCCATACCGAGTGGTAGCTTCGTGTATGGCACGACATATCAGTTTATTGTCTTTGCATTCAATGCGGAAGGTCCTTCTGTTGAATCTGCATTATCTAATAATATCACTCCATTACGCTTTCCTGATCCTCCGTCAGCCGTGTCGGCGACACCGGGCGATACGTCAGTGACGATTCGGTTTACACCACCTGTCGTGACGGGCGGATCGCCTATTACGGAATACACTGTCTATACGAGCAATGATATACCTCCTACGACGGGCACTGCAGATGGCTCACCCATTGTGGTAACGGGTTTAACAAATGGAACGCCGTATACATTCCGTGTAACGGCGACAAACAACGTGGGATCATCATTTTATTCTGATGCCGTAACAGCAACACCGAATCCGGTTATTACTCCTGATGCTCCTGTTATCAATTATACACTGACAGATGATGGTGCAGGATGGATATACTTTACTGAGGGCAATGTACATGGTGCGACGTTGACGAAATATCAATACGATATCGGAGATGGCTATGTAGATTTGAGTCTGCCTTTACAGTCACCATTCCAAATAACATCGCTTACGAATGGAACAACCTATACCGTTATCATGCGGGCAGTTACGGCAGATACAAACAGTGCAGATTCCGCATCGGCGACATTGACACCAAACTCTGCTGCTGCGCCAACAGTTACATGGGAAATGGATCCTTCCAATAATGCCTGTTATTCGGGTTCTGGAACAAATGTCTATTTTGTAGGTACGGGTGCTCCTGGTGTTGGCACCATACGCGGTAGTTTAGGAACAACGATTGCCACTCCAGGCGGACGAGTGTTTAATTTTACCGGTACTCAGTATATATCTTTCCTGAAATTTAATCTTATTCCTTCTGGTCACACGTCAATAACCGTATCGGCGTGGATAAAACCAAGTGACAAGTTTAGTATCAATACACTCTTAGCGAATGGGCCGGCAAATGCAAATACACCAGGGTTCAAAATGGCATGGAATTCATGGCAATCCAGAAATAGGAACTATATATTTGAGCATGGATCGGGTACTACAAATCCCGCATCTGGGTGGAGTGTGCCTTCCTCCTCAAGCAATGCGATTGTGAATGGCGTGTGGCAGTTCATTACATATGCGTTTAATAATTCGGCACAGCGGATTATCTTCTATCATAATGGATTACCTATTATAATGGGTTCCATTCACACGTCGCCGAACGTAGATATGAATAGAACATTCAATATCGGAGCATACATCAATGGCGGATATTCTCCAAATATGTTATTGGCAGACTTGCGTATGTTTACTTCTGAACTCAATGCAGCCCAGGTCATGCAAGATTATCTGGCAACGAAAGCCCGATATGGACTCTAGATTCTGTAATTTCTTTAGCTTTTCTGTCATAAACAGAAAAGACAAAGAAAAGACAATAAAACACAATCCTATGCGATCGGTGCTAGCGGATCAAACTGTGCGCTGAACGACGACTGTGGCTGCATGTTATTCTGCATCGTGCAACCACCGCAGTGTCCCTCAGATCCCCGCTTCAGACAATCGCAAGTAGCTCCCTGGGGCTGACCGGTGACTGCTGTGCAGTCATCCTTAGAGTTGCATTGCACTGCGAACTTCTCCTTCATGGAACCAGAACCAGAACCAGAACCAGAACCAGAACCAGAACCAAGTGCTCCACGGCAGATCCAGAACTGCAGGAGTGTCAGCACAACTGTAACACCTACAGAGAAGATCGTGCCAATTACCATAGAGATCACGGGAATATTCTTCTGAACTGAGGAAGGAAGCAGAACTAGATTCACGATAACCCACACACCGTACACTGCCACTAGAACAGCTACGGCAAAATAATACCAACAGAGATCCTTTGCCCAGGAAGGAGTATTGACCAGAGAAGACAGAATATCCATTCTGATATATGCAATCAAAAAATGGTTTTAGTTTTTAGATTTTAGTTTTTAGATGTTGGATTTTACTTCTTTCCCGCCGCGGCCACAACCTTCTTGATTGTCTTCTTGGGAACCGGGACAGCCTCCACCACGGTCTCCTCCTCAAAGGCAGCAGGTGCAGGAGCCGGTGCAGGTGCAGCCTTCACCGGTGCAGATGCCATCACTGCCGACACCACATCCTCACCGTCATCCTCCAGGTCATCGCCATAACCGGCTGCAGCAGAAGCTGCAGCAGACGAAGCAGCCAGGTTGCGGGCAACGAACGAACGCACATCTGCAGCGTCCGTCTTGAAGGAAGGACCGCGCATCTGCTCAGGCTGGCTATCCACGCGCAGCTGTACCGCCTTCCAGGTCGTGCCGAACTTGCCTCCTGCGAACCAGATGCCCGTGCACTGGATGATCGCCGTCGCCTGCGACCGCTTCGGTAGGATCTGCTCTACTGGCGTATCCTTTGCGAATGCGGCCAGTGGCTTCTGCGTTCCATCATAGAAGTCGGTCTCAAAGGCTCCATCCTTGCGCTTCCGGAGAGCCATCTTGAAAGTCGGCGGATACGGCTTCGGGTTGCCGGACTGGTCACGGCTGATCTTTACCATCGGCGTGTAGAACGCCTTGATCACATCGCGACTCGGGTTCGCCATCTTGAACCACTTACCGGCATTCTCTACACCGGCATCAATCATGCGCTCATCAAAGGCCTCCATAAAGTCCTGAAGAGCACGAACCTTCTCATCCTCATCCGCACCACCAAGGGACATATCTACAGAATGTTTGGGCGGACCGTTCTTGTCAAACACGCTGACACCATAGGGTACCCGCAGGCTTGGCGTCTCTAGCATGAGGTTCTTACCCTCGTAGCGGAGATTGACCGACTTGCCGCCACTGTCAAGCATCTTGACAGGGCCAAACTCAATAGAGCTCACGTCTACGTCTGCGGGGAAATGCGTAAGGCTGGACATCGTTATGACTACCTGATTCACGGGTCGCCGGCCAGTCAACTTTGGTCAGCCAGGCCCAAAACTTTTTGGCCCTCATCTACGCTCAGAATATCCACCAATTTTGCATAGAATGATGTTGGTGGTGGGATCTCTGTATCCCATGGAACGCTAGCCGCAATGGTCCTCAATAGTTCCTGCACCACAGGAGACGCCTTTGCTACTGCTGAATCGCGCATGGCAAATATTTCCGCTTCGGTTGGTATAAGCATATTGGGATTTTCTCTGCGGAGAATGAATGCCTCTTCAAAGGCCGGTGCGTCAGGATATGCCCAGGTCAAATCTAGGAGCATGTACGCCATCATCGTGAGATCCATACGATAACTCAGAAACGGCTCATCCGGAACTGCACCGAACCTGTAATAGTAATAACGATGATTTGCAAATGTGGTGTTTGTGGTCCGATATGGGCAGGGAGACTCCGTTAGACCGTAGTCGCTCACAATGAATCCATTTTTTTCTTGATCATACAGAATATTAGTAGTCTTAATATCCATATGGACTTGCCGATACCTGTGGTGGATATCCTCCAGAAATTCTAAGATATGCTTACCAAGACGCCGCCAATCATTCTTCATATGATTCAGAGGAGGTATTTCGTATTTGCGCATAACATACCAATATCTATCTGCAGATATCTTGCCAAACCGATCAACAGGATCTGTATAAATTTGCACCTGATTTCTACATGGATGCTCTGCAGTCAACTGTAAGAAACGATGTTCTTGGTCGGTGTCACCATAGTGGATCTTCATCAGCCAGTCAGGATTATTTCGGAGAGTCCAGATTTCCGTACCGTTGTTATTATATATCAGACGATGGTATTTCCATGGATGTATCTTTCTCTGTATCTCTGATTCTGTTTCTGCCATCTAAAACGGTATTCCAAAATTTTATGTTGATAAGATAGAAATGCCTTCAGCAGACAGCTCTGCAACCGAATATATGCGGCGCCGTAAAGCAAAAGCATTGTCTCTTGGACCACGACCTATACTTCCGATAAGCCTGGAGAATCTGCTGGACACAAATTTTGGAAATCGGCCGTATGTGGCGATGACTCCATCAGGACCGGCTCCACCGACGCCTTGCTGCCCTCCGTCAGATTCGTTCTCACCGCCATACCAATGATGGGGGCGTCTTGACACTAATACGATAGCACACTGGGATGAATTACGTGGAGATCTCCGCCAACAATGCGCGTTACACATCCAGGCGAAAACATCTCTACTAGCCACGGATATGCAGACGCGGCGCCAGGACTCACACACGACAATGCACCCAAGAAATACATTACACCCAGACGACGGTCGCTGGACTCTGATGCCGATGATACCAGAGTCTTGCAGGTCTCCAGCAGTAGTGGCCGCAGGGCCTTGAGCTGCATAATGATGGCTGCGCGGGTTGCAATCTTTATCGGTTTGGCCGGTAGAGGTACTATTCTATACTGATCGGTAGCACTCAGTGCGGCGCGATGCATCCAGATATCGGCAATCTCCAGATAAAGACGCTGAAGATCCCTACGACTAAGATCTATAAACCATTGTGGGTCCGTATAATAACCTTGATCTTCCATCAGACGAAATGCATCGGTAACTGCCAGACTGAGCTTCTGCTCCTCTGTAAGTGGCTTGATATTACTCCATCCGATTCCATTATGCATCTTGATCCGACGGATGAAGAGAGCAGGGAGTGGTGCCCGATTGAATGGATTCAGAGGAATCTCCTTGGCAGATACCGCGTGCGTCATTAGGCTCGTGGCAGACTGGATATCCATGATATACCCCTTTCCGTCAGAGTCAACGAAACTCGTGAAGTTCTTGAGGGGTATTTCGTCTATGGGATCACTGCTGAAGAAATCGTATGGATTATTGGATTCAGCTCTGTAATGCAGAAGTGGACCAACACGGCGATGGAGATACAGAAGCCATGAGCGGCGGATCGTATTGACAGCCTTCAAGGCGTCTGGCTTCATTCCTGCACCCAATACTTTCTTCACTACGGTTGCAGGATTTAGAGCTGCAACAAATCGGACCTTGGTGATCTTGTGACGCCCACACCATTCGCTTCCCTTTTGCGGCTTACAAGAGCATCGTTCTCCCGGTGTATCTTTTCCCCGGATGCTTGCACATTGAGTCATGATCCCTATAGAAGACATCGTTTTTTTCAACTAAAAAAGTCGGCGTCACCACCCCGATAGTCAGGCAACTTTGCCCCTTGCCCTGACCAAAGTTGACTGGCTATGATAGAACACTATTCATGAACCATCCGCGTTAGATGTCGGCAAATACTTCCTCCGACCTGAGCAACAAGATGAGCGCCTCTGTGAAGTCCACCAAGAAGACCACCAAGGTTACGGATGTCGTTGTCCCCGTTGAGGCCGTCGTGGCAGCCGTTGTGCCGGCTGCGCCCAAGGCCGCCAAGGCGGCGAAGGTTGCCACCAAGGTTTCTGCTCCTGTCTCTGCCCCTGTGGTCGGCACTGCATCTGCATCTGCATCTGTTCCTGCCCCCGCGGCTACCGCAACTGTAGGAGCTGAGGTGCTGCCTGCCGTCGCGTCTCCTACGGAGGAGGATGTTACCACTTCTCTGACCAAGTCCATCACGGAGCTCCACGAGCAGCTCTCCAACCTGAAGTCCGCCTTCTCCACGGCGCTGACGACCCTCAAGACCATTGAGAAGCAGGCCAACCGTGTCGTCAAGAAGGCCGAGCGCCGCAAGCGCCGCAAGACGGAGGCCGGTGCGGAGGGTGCCAAGCCGTGCATCTTCACCAAGCCTGTCCGCATCACGGACGAGCTGTGCACTTTCCTGTCCAAGCCCAAGGGTGCGGAGGTCAGCCGCTCTGAGGTCACCAAGAGCGTGATGGCCTACGCCCGTGCCAACAGCCTGCTGGACAAGCAGACGATCAAGGCCGATGCCACTCTGCGCAAGCTGCTGACTCTGTCTGAGACGGACAACCTGACGATCCTCAATCTCCAGAAGTACCTGGGTCGCCACTACATCAAGCCCACGCCGGTTGCTGCGTAAAGATCCAGAATAAAAGCCTTCAATAGCCTTCAATAGCCTTCTTAGCTTATCGGTAGAGCATCTCACTTGTAATGAGAAGGTAGTCAGTTCAATTCTGACAGAGGGCATTCTTTTTGTTGCTATTTCCTGCAAAAAGAATGTCATTCACTGAGCTCACGTCAACGCAGCCAGCCACGATGCCGGCCATCCTTTTTCATCGGCAAGAGCAGTCATCGCTACGGTCTCCCGTTGTAGAGAAGCGATCGTCCCACTTGGCCATTTTTGCCATTTTTCCAGTTGTTTGCCTTCCAGCAGATCGTCGGATACCACGCTGCTACCAATGAGAATATTCACCGCATCGGCTACGGGACCAAGCGATTTATCCTCCAATAAATCCTTACGCTCCTTAACCATTTGGATTGCTTGTATGGGAGGATACGATCGTCCCACAGTATAGTCAGAACCCATGAGCACACACGCCAACACAAATTGTTCATATGTCAGATGCAGTTCGCGGAGAATGATCGGCAAGGACCATTCTGTAAGGACAGTTGCGTCCGCCACTTCTGGGATAATAACACGCTGTACTCCACGGGCAAAGGCATCCGTGTCGGTTGTCACCACCGCCTGAAGTCGGTTCTCTCGGAAAAGAGCAGCTAAGAAATCATCGGCCTCTCCTCTAGCAGTAACGAACTGTACTCCCGCCATATGCAGAAACTGTTTTACCAGATCACGATCGGACCGATTCACGGTCGGCGCTTTCTTGATGAGAGCAGCCTCCTGTGTAACACGGATGTCGCGTTCGGCCACTGTCTCCTCTTTTCCAGCAGATGATCGCAGAACAGCTAACTGATCCGTTATAATTTGTCGCTCTTTTCGCCGTGCATCCACGGTATCACTCTTTGCACCACCGCCAGTGTATCCGTCAAATATGACGATCGGGATGACGCCGTGTCCGCGGAGGCGAACAATGAGGCCTGCCAGAACTGTCAGAATATCCAGATTCATTCCACGTGCCCGAAATAGAATACACGATATATCAATGCCCCATATTTGTCCTGGTATGGTATAATTTGGAGTGCAACGTGCACACGACAGCCGTTGTTTGAGGTACTGTTGTAGGCCCCGGATGCCCATTATGAATATGGATACATCACACCATACACGTTGGAGTAGTCGTCACTTTTGGCCAAAGTTGACTGGCAGGATTTTCACCATCACAAACATTTAGAATGGCCGCCACACAGATTGTCCCAGATACTTTCCGCGTCGTAACTCTTTCCTCCGGAAAGAATGCATGGCAAGCTCTGGACTCGGCGAAAAAGCCAATTCCTGGTGCAGTATACATGTACTATAACGAGCCGCATTCGGACCGTATCACGGTCTCCAATGAAGGTCCGGTCTATGCCGTCACCAGCTATGGTGCTGCACGTCGCGACTACTGTATGGATCAGAACGATCCCGCCTTTGAGGAAGGGTGGGAACGTCAACGCAATCGGCGTAAGGAGTACAGGGATCGGCGCAAGCGCTCACTCTTCCGGCGACCATCATGGATGGGTCAAGGATTTGAGAGTATCGTCCTAGAGGTATAACACGTCATTCCTATTGGTATGTCTGTATCGGTATCGTCTATTTTTGCTGCAGCGGCCTCTAGCACAGGTAGCTGGGATTGCCACCAGTGGAACCAGTATGGAACCGATGCATCCGGTGCGAAAAACACGGTGGCTTCGTGCGCCATGAGCACCCATTTCAGAATATAGTACGCAAATACATTTGTATCCTCTGCTTTGTAACTTTTCCGAATCCGCGCCCATATCTGTGCAGCCTGTTTTGCGGCACATGCCTTTTGATTTATCCATGCCGTACCGGCATCGGCCCGACTCTTAGACGAAGCCACCGCCCAAAGTAGCTCTGCCTGAAACTCTGTCCATGCTTCGCCCAGATGCGGCCACAGATGTTTTCCTAACGCCATCTCAAATTGCTGACGTGCTTTCGTTGCGGCTTCTTGGCTTACATCTAACTCTAGTGCATGAATGCATTCGTGTAACAAGACTTTGTGTGCCTCCTCACGACGATATACGTGAACTTCGGGAATTCCCACGACCGCCCAACCACCATTCACATGGTCTCGTCCAGGCTCGGTGGCAGCAGGAAGAATACGGGGCAACGGTTGATCCCACCAGAACCACCGAATAGGTTTTCTGAATGCGGATAAACCTCTGGTCATCCATATCATCAGACGTAATCCCAACAATAATTCGTGTTGTGGAACCTGTCTGTCAGATACACAGTGAATTTCGTGTCCTGATACAAAATCCTTGATACCGATCCACTTGGCGGCTGAACCTAGATCTGCTAACCAGGCTGCGGTTGTGTTTCCGCCATCAAATGAATCGGGCGATTCAATACGACGATGCAGCTCCTGTTTATCACAAGAGATCACGATACTCCGTGGCTGTGGTGTAGAACACCAACTGTCCCAGAGTATATTCAGAATATCCTGCATCCGCCTTAATGCTATCAGATATTTCGTGCAAGTGCATCATAGACTTCCATTACGATAAGTTCATACATAACCGGAGTGCGATAACTAGGAACCCAACGCGCTCTCGCTAAAACCCCTAGCACGGCCACTGCACGTGCATCCGAAATTCCACCTGCCGCCGCCAGTCGTACGGTGGCCCATGTGAGTCCAGCGACCAAATCGTTTCCTGATACCATAAGCCCTAAGAGTTCATAAATCCTTGCACGAATCCATCCAACGGCTTTGAGTGTCGGTGGCCCCAACGATAATGCAACAACCATCTGACGGAGCATTTCGGCCATGAAGTCGTAAATCGGTTTCGCACGGGCGGACAGCTGATGGAGGGTTGTGGTTGCTGTGGTTGCTGTGGTTGCTGTGGTTGCTGTGGTTGCAGCAGTTGCAGAAGAAGAAACTGCAGCAGAAACCGCAGCAGAAACCGCAGCACGTAATTTCTCCTGAGCCTCAGTGGCTGTTGCTGTGCACCGCCGCAATACGAATCCATCCATTAGACTCAAGACCGACGCGTTCGCAACACGTGCCGTCATCCATATGGTCGCTGTTGCACCCGGATCCCACACAAGCTCCTCCATACATACCCGCAGACGTACTGCCGCCGGCGGTGAAAGCATGTGTACTCGCCGTAATAACATTAGTTTCCGTGCACCGCCGCGGGCCACATCCCGCGTTGCCAGCAACTGGTTGAGTACTTCAGGCAGAATCTGTTTGTCCATCATGGAAAGATCACCTACATCCATTTCCATGTGGGTCGGCCACTCCCAGTATCGTGCAGAATAGTCACCAATTTCCAGAAATCGCAGATGTGGCTCGGTGCCCGGTTTGCATCCAATAGCGGCTCTAGCTTTTCCCAATTTACCAGAACCCGCGGGTCCCAGCCACAGAATAGGAAACTCCAGAGATGACATCACTTGTCCATCCTGGCTCTACTATCCTTAGGTCACAGGTCACAGGTCACGCAACACGCCCGGCCAAAAGATTTCGGGTATTCTGCACAGCGGTCACATTCATTGCCGTAGCCGTTACAGTAGCCGGAAGGATAACCAGAAACATCAAATGCGTGTTGAGCCATACCAGATTTTCAGGACTAGACGAATACAAGTACAGGACACACACCCATGCCAACACAGCGATACTGTATGCCACTGCCATGATGATACTCACCCCTGTTACGGCCGGAATACTATCCAGCGGTATTAACAGAGCAAAACTGACAATCGCAATAATAGACGCTGCGATTCCAACAAAAATGTTCATGGCGAAGTTGAATGTTGTGGTCGTGGTGAAAAACGCCTGAATCGCCTGGTACAGCGACATTCCTACACGGTTTAGGTAATTTATCTGCTTCTCAGACCCGTTTCAAAGGAATCATATGACACCGTCGGAACCGCCTGTAACACGACGGCCTGAATGAGCGTACCAATTAAAAACAGCACTATGAGAAACAGTGACCATAGAGGAATAGTCCATGTCCATAAGGAGCTTAAATCCAGCTCTGCCATCTCTTCTAAATTTGCGCACGTAAATTAAGGGGGTGATATGACGAAAAAACCCGATTTCAATCTACTTCAATGTAATCCCGCTACACTCAAAGATACACGAACTACATGTCTGCCCACTGATATCCTAACCCGATTGCGTAGCACATGGAATGAACTCTATCCTGCTTTCAAAATTCCTATGACAATTAAGTCTAAAGAAAAACTCTGGGCTGCATTGCGGAAACGTTTAGCGGCCAAAAGAGAGTGTGCATCAGAATACTGTGCTCTGCGTGAAATGGGCGATTCTTCACTTCAAAGCGCCGGTGCAGCATATTTTCGGCCCAAACAGCCAGAATCCTGGCGATCCGATCCCGATGAATGGCATGATTCTGTGACGATCAGTCGGGTCATGGAACAATATGAAGATGCATATCCCGCATTTGAATTCATAGGTCCCGCGGCGATTGATTTTGATGCCCAAGATATTTGGGGAAAATGTGTCGTGGATGAACTGTGTCGTCTGGATCTCAAACAGATGATGAAAGATGGTACACGTCAAATCGGCATCGTGTTTAATCTGGATCCCCACTACAAGTCGGGTAGTCACTGGATATGTGCATTTCTGGATCTCGTCGCCGGTACCGCGTACTACTACGACAGCTATGGCATGGAACCACCTGCCGAAATTCGGCGTCTCCTACGTAGATGTCGCGATCAGGGTTGCAGTAAGATATTTTGGAATGATATCCGTCACCAGCGCAAAGATACCGAATGTGGCACGTACTGTTTGTATGTATTAATCTCTCTATTACAGGGACGGTCGTTCCGTGATATATGCAAATCGCCGGTGCCAGACGATACGATGAATGCATTACGGGATCTGCTGTTTAGTGTAGAGAGACCTCGTCATACGGCAATCCGTGATGCGATCAAACTGCTTGCGACTTAATCGCTGCCCACAGTAATGGACGACACGGGTGCTTTTGCACGTATGTTGGGGTCACTGCGGACCACTTTTAAGGAACGATTACCGACCGGTCTTACTACGGTGGCGGACAATCGTTTGCAGCGGACCTTGCAACACTTCATTAAAGAAATTGTGCGTGTCCATGGTTCACTCTATGAACGCGAAGTCCTCCGGGAGACATTTGATTCTATGGCGGCATGGTTTCGGAGACGACCGACAGAGCTGCTGACGCTAGAGACGCTAGAGACGCCAGAGAGGCCAGAGAGACCAGAGATTGAACATGCCGTTGCACCGGATCTGATGCCAGGGGGTGGCGGTCTGGCAGCCATCGGAGGTAGTCCCTTCGTTGAAGAGGATGTGAATGCCGCCCTAGAACGTTTCCGTCGGGCACGGGATGGTGTCAGTAGCACACCTATTGCGGATATTCAGGCGCCCGAACTTCTCAGCACAGATCTCAGATCAACCTGGGACTCTGCGGTTCAGCAGAAAGATATCATTCAACGTCAGGAATCCGTGGTCAAATATCGCGAAGTGGAGACGAATCTGATTCTGAATTCCAAGGATCGTGACTGGCTCAACAATATGAGTAGCCAAAATCGCTATCAGTTTTCCGTATATCCAGAGAGCAACAAGCCACAGGGATCAGGAAATCAATTGTTTATCATGAAGCAGTTTCGGAATATTGTCCGTCTGGAGTTTGTCAAGGCGATTCTTCCTGTGGAGGCATTGGATATTGGTATCATGCCCGTATTACCATTGATACCAGAACAGCCCCCTCAGACAACTGCCGATAAAGCCTTCTATTCTGTTCTCTCCATGCCATTCATCAATGTAACGTGTTCTGAACAGGTGGGAAATAATATCGGCACGAACGATACTGTGGATCGGTCACTGGCAATCTGTCAGTACGATGCCGCATGGCGGTCGGATCTTCAGCCGAATGAGCACCGATTAAATCGCGGATATACTCTATTTTTCCCGAAATTCATGAAAGCGCACCGATTATATCAACCGACACCGTTGGGCTCCTTCCAGAAGCTGACGTTTGAAATTCTGAATCCCGAAAATCAGCCACTATCGCGCATACCCGATGCATCACCGGTATCCTGGATCATGTTCTCTAATGCACTTGGACCCGCCGGTGGACCCGGCGCCACATCACCGTTCATTGATACCGCCGGTCAGTATCTGTTTGTGCAATTGAATCCATGGTTCTCTCAGTGGTCATACAGTAAAGTAGACAAAGTCACATTCGCAGGAATCCGATTTACATATAATCCACTGTCCGTGCAGGCCGATCAAGCGGCGCTGACCGAATGGATGCAGGGTCCAGACGGACATCTGGTTCTGGGAATCGCCCACAGTGATCCTAGCTCTGGACTCATCATGGATGGACCCAATTCGTGTGGATTTGCCAATTGGATTATTCTGCAGAATCGCATGCTATCTACTACAACTCCCAACGGTACATGCTCATTGCAGCCGTTTTCGCCATCAGGGGACGATACCCATCTGGCCACTATACTCTATAGATACTCCAAAGCCGAAGGCGGTGTGCTCAATTTGAGTCGTCAGGTACAGATGGTTCTACGGGTGGTGTGTCGTGAACTGGATGCAGCGACAAATATTCGCCCGGATAATGCCTAGGGTCTAGGAATTCGCCAGTCTATCCAATTTTGACCGAGGCCTGTAGGGGGATACCATGATCCATATGATTATCGTTACGGGCATCATCATATTGTTGGCTCTAACGGTATTTGCAACGAGATCTATGACAGAAGGATTTGCTGACTCCAAACTTCTGCAACAGCAGCGCCAACAGCTCCAATTTGAGGGAGAACGACGCTATAATGATCTGGCACGGATACAGGATCCCAATAGCAAAATCTCTATAGAGCAAGCGGATGCAGCATTTGGTGGAGAACAGCCAGTTCCTTCAAGTGCATCTTCATCACTGTTGAATTTGCTGGGCGCCGCCGCGGGTGTCATGCCGCAGGACGATGGCTCCAATAAGCAAGGATCCGGTGTAGAACAGACCGGCACTGTGCAGGATAAGATCAATTTCTGTGAATCGCTGAAAACCGTGGATTGCAATATGCTCAAGGACCCCCGTATGAGCGAATGCGGATTCTGCCATCGCGATGGTAAAAGTTCTAGCGGAGTCGCACACCGTGGCGGCATGTTCATATCCGCCGACGACCAGATCCGTGCAAACGAAGTGGGCAAAGCATCCGGCATGCCGGCCGTCTATAAGCCGACCATTGGTACGTGCAAGCCACAGAATTTTACACTCATGGAAGATCGGTGTGACGCTCGTGAGAAATCGCTGATGTGCGAACGTGCAGGTGCTCCGACATCTGCAAATGAGTGTGGCCAATGTTTCGGTGGAGCTGCACCAGGGACATCTGGAATACTGTATGTGGGCCCGAAACCGAAATACTTTTTTGCCTTTCTCCACATGAGTAACCCTGGTCTGCATAAGGGTGCCGTGATTACTACTCCTGATCAGAACCAGACTATGAATCTGCCTACTTCTAATAATCCAGGATTGAACCATGTGTCTACAATAATTTCTCTCCGTGAGGGTGCGACTCTCAATATCAAGATCTATGGTATGCCCCGTTTCTGGTGTGGATGGCTCACCAGTTTGGACGGAAAGAGATCCATTCCTTTGGATATCGGTATAACAAATCGGGGCACTCTTCCACTGATGGTTGCGGGCAGCAAAAACTCCTCTGCTGTCAAACGATTTTTCGCAAATGAGCCTAAGTTCTCTAAATTCTTGGAAGAGGTTCCCAATACGGTTCTGTGGTATCAGCGTCAGCCAAATGTTCTCCCACCTTCTGTGGTAAGTGCTAGAGTAGAGGAATATGACTTTACAGACAAAATTAAAGAAGCCGCATCACAGAATCAGGATTTCGTTGTTCCGTTCGTTAGCCGAACGAGCGCGCTACATCTGCCGTGCATTGTCACGTTTGACAATGGCACTTCAATTGCCGTAAGACAGCAACATTATGGTGAGCAACATCCTGATAGTGTCCTCAAGAAGGAAAAAATATACAGCCTTGTATCCATGGATATTACGATTCCTGCAACTTTGGCGGATCCGTATTATGAGGAAGATAATGATCTCTGTCCAACGGGAGCCATGATCCACACCGAGATCGGCGCCGGTATCATGGGATCCAATTCCTGTTTCAAACCGGACGGTTCATTCAATCCATCCGTATTCTGTTTGCAGGAGCTGTTTCGCGCTGCCGGTGGTAGCCAACAAGGAAACGGATGGCCTGCGACGGCTGACAAAATTCCGGCGTTACTGCGTCCATCGGCTGCCGCTCCGACACTGGACGATACCGTCGCGTATCTGAATAATATGGGACAAATTGCATCCTATGGAGTGGATTCTGCAGGTAAAGTCGTGGATTTTGCGATGTTCCGCAGTGCCTGTCAGCTGATGTTGGGATTCGTACCGATGAATCCATGTGAGGGGCCGACCAAAACAAACGGACCACATTCGGCAGCATGCCTAGATTATTTGTGGAAAACCAGCGGTAATCCGGCTGCAGATAACTCCCACGCGGATCCGTCCACCTGGCCATATGAATACTGCGGTGCCGGTGGAGCGGCGGCGCCTCTAAATCCCGATGGTTCCGTGAATGAAAACAATGTCGCAGCGGCCAACGCACAGGGTGGCATCTCTAGCGTACGGCATTGGTTCAATTCGTTCTTTCAGGGTGCACGAGATACTTCGGATTTTAATAATCAGGCGGCGGCGGTACGCAACTGTTTCGGTATTAAAATGGAGACACCCAAAACGAACCCCACGGACTGCCCGGCACCAAATCCCGATGAGTGGCAGGCTTTCCCAATAGGCGTGAATATCAGACCTGGTGATGTACTATCATTAGCATCGGCCGGATCTCCAGATAAGTATATGTTAGTTACGGGCTCGCGCCAGCAGTGGACAACACGGCCTTTATCAGAAAATGCGAATAATGCGAATAATGCATCCATTCAAATAATGAAAGCACTCAATGGAAAGCCTGATTACATCAGTTTTGGTTCCGTTTATGGAGAGTATTTACGACATGCGGGATTTGTTGCACAATCCGGTATGCGCGACGGATCGGCCTTATTTAATGAAGATGCGTCCTTTCGGGTCGTGGCGGGACTGGATGGAAATAATAAACACGTCAGCTTTCAGAGTTCTAACTATCCAACGCGGTATCTGGCCCGCCGAGAGGATAATGTGCTTGTGTTGGCACAAGATCCTCTACCACAAAATGCTTCTTGGATTGGCGGAATGGCCCAGAATGGTATGCTCTCTGAAGCAGATGAGAATGGAAATCGCAAACGCTTCAATAATGAATCGTCCTATTGGTTGGTCCGCGAACAGAATCCACGTCTGGGTGATAAGGGACGAAATACACAATGCATTACAAATGATCAGAGAACGAAATGCGTGGTCTATACCTCAGAGAAAGAGGCACGGAAGGCCGCGGCTGCGCTGCCACCGAATCCACCAACCGGCGATCTGTCGGCCAGAGACGGTTCAGGATGGACAACTCCTTGGGCTTCCGCGATTGATAATTTCCTTCGTGTGCGCGTGTAGGCACAATATTTTGACACCGGCCGGTAGATGGAGAGTAGTCAAAAGACATACTATATGAATGAGATAAATCGGGCGATGCCCGGTCGTCCGGAAATGCTGGATGCACGGGCGATTGAACTCGCTTTGGGAGGCGGTACCCTCGGTGAGCCCACGGTGCCTTCTATTGCGACAGATCGTTTAGTTTCCAATTTTGGTGAGGGATCTATCGCACATCAGCGTGAAGATTACTGTCGGGCACAGAGAGATCCCGGTGCAATGCGCCAAAATGCAGACGATCGTACGGGATGTGGTCTGTATTTTCGGGCAAATCCGGATTTGCCTTCCACCATAGCATACGGTACACGTCGTGGACCGATGTCTTCAGTCAAGTTGGAGAAAACCGGCGTCGGTGAATGGATATGGGATCCACAGGATGCCGGTGCCCGTGAAAGCAGCAAAATGGCTTCGCGTATCCATTCGTGTCCTGATATTGCGTATGCCACCTATCCGAATATGGGATGGTGCACCAGCACGCACCGTGCAATAGCGCACGATGGAAATGGAAATCCCCGTTATCCCCGTGCTCAAGGAGGTGATTGCCCAGGTGGTACAATCATCACGAGTGCGGCGCAGTGTCCTCCACCTCCTCCACCAGATGAGGGTGGCAACGGTGTCTTTGGTAGAGGTAGTGGCAGT
>Ga0114960_10000619_pt1 | contig 29916 bp, 37 predicted proteins | sample C_130625_MF_Meta_FD_92637 | JGI IMG/M metagenome (GOLD analysis project Ga0114960, IMG submission 92637) | Freshwater microbial communities from Lake Croche, Canada to study carbon cycling - C_130625_MF_MetaG | ecosystem: Environmental > Aquatic > Freshwater > Lake | place: Lake Croche, Canada... | reverse complement strand
GTCCCTCAGCAAGCCTCTGAAGAAGCTCCTGAAGTTGTCCCTCAGCAAGCCTCTGAACAAGCCCCTGAGCAAGTCCCTGAGCAAGCTCCTGAGCAAGCCTCTGAGCAAGCTGCTGAACAAGTTCCTGAGCAAGCCTCTCAGTAAGCTCTAGCAAGATCAAACACCGATAGCTTAGATAAATAAATAAGAATTTTATAATAGATGAGACGTTTAATCGTCGCTGGATTATTATATTTAACAGGAATTGCCGTTTTATTAGTTATTAAACCGCAATTTATGTTTCAAGAAGATGGGAGATGGAAAGAATTTGGTATAGGACGAGATCAATCAAGATTTACATATATGCCACTATGGCTTTTTGCGATCTTATGGTCAGTAATATCATACATGATTGTTTTTTTAATAGAAGATAATGTATCAAGACCTTATGATGAACAAGTGCCAAGAAATCGCAGTATTAGAAATAATAAGAGGAATGCGGCTCAGGAGTTAGTTCCCGGATACTATATGTTAAATGAATCATCAACTGCCCGTAATGGGGTTCCTAGATATGTATATCTAGGTCCAGAAGAACCAACTACTTAGGGCACATCTGTGAAGCACCACTCATTAGACTTTGTGTATAAAGAGCTATCCAGAAAGTATAAAATCCAGATGAAAGGCCCATTTTTAGATTATCACTCAAATCTTGAACAAGGCCTTCAATTGGCCATCTTAAACCCGGAATAAAATTCAATAATCCTCTCATAAGTATAAAAGGTATAGGAATACTTATAAGTCTAGTTGCTTGAGAACCCCATTGAACAAACCCACAGCTTAGTTGTTGAACTAAACTATTTATACCAAATCCAAAGATCATTGCTAAAACAGGGGTAAATATAAAGGCTCCTAACCAGGCTGGAACTGGTCCATGGGGTATATACTGTCCATCCCATAATAATATAAATAGACCAAGAGCTAATGCTATAAAAAAACCAAGGCTCATGCGAATTCCATTACTAAGATTTGATTTAGGCTTTGGAGTATCTGTAGTTACCGTAGTCATCTCTGATTGATATAAATGGAATTATTATTATAAATTACACGATAGATGGCATATAGTCTTGATGCTAGATTTTTTAGAAAGGCTAAGAAACTTAACCGGGCAGTTGAAATTACCGACACAGAAGCCTTCATTCCGGCTGTAAAAGAGAATCCTGAAATCCGCGTTGCCTTACCTGTGCGTCGTGAAAAAACCTTTGAAGAGAGATCTTCTGAAATTTCTGAGCGCCTGGATCAAATTGGAATACTTGAAGCACAGATTGAGGCTGAACGTAAGACCTTACTTGATCTTGTTACAGCATATAGAACAAGTCGATCAGGTGTTGGAGAAATTGTAAGTCAAAATCTTAAGATAAAGGGGCTTATGGAAAAACGTTCCATGCTTAGTCGTCCTGAAAAATGGATAGAGGAATTACGAGGCCTTAATTTTAAAGATATTTTTGCGAGTAAGAGAGATCAAAGAAAGATCGGAGCTGATGTATATCAGGTAAAACGTCGCGTAGAGCCTATATCAAGTCTCTATGTAGATTTAGAACCTTCTGCTGCTGCTCCAGCTGCTGAGCCAGCTCCAGCTGCTGAGCCAGCTCCAGCTGCTGAGCCAGCGCCAACTGCTGCCCCAAAGACTGCTAAAGAAGTCGCTAAGGGTGTAATTATAGGGAAGGTTCTTAAGAGAAGACCTTAACCAGATAAAGGATATTCCTTTAGTTTCTTCTCATTCTTATCACAATTTACTTCTTCCACCTTATATCTATAACAGGCTCCATTTGGATCCCTATATACAAGAGCATCTACAGTTGTTGGATGAGGATATTTGTAAATAACCTCATGCGCACCACGCCCCCCTAGTGCTATATAGAGTATACCAGAAGTAAGACCAACAAGAAAGGGTATCATATGAAAGAATCCAAATATGTCACTCATCTTATCCTAACCATGATATAGAAGTAAAAGATGATTGTAGACGCATTAAAAAATCCTATTTTCGGTATTCTTCTTTCCTTTATGCTTGGTCTAGCTATTGTAATCATAGTCTCTCCTATATGTCATGGCAAGGAGTGTATGGTTGTAAAGGCACCTCCGATCCACGAAGTTCGTGAATCCGTATATCATATCGCAAGCAAGTGTTACAAGTTTGAAACAGTTCAGATGGATTGTCCTGCTCAGGGTGTTGTAGAAGCTTTTGAAAATCTACGCTTATAGGTTTCACCTATGACCGATAGGCTCTGCCTATGACCGGTAGACTAATGCGCTTATAAACCCCGGGTTTCTTTACATGGAACAAAAAGAATGGCAAACGCAGGAACCCTCTTATCAGATCTTGATGGAAAGGCTCCTTTATCTGGTGATGGTGATCTTGTGAAGATGATTTATCAGGATATGAACTCTGGGCAGGATATGCGCCCGGGCACACAGCCTAGTATGGCACCAGGGGGTGTTCAGGGAGGTATGATGCCAATGCCACCTCCTCAGCAATCCACCCAGCAGTATCAGATGGATCCTGGGCCACACACGGCACATATTATTGGTGGTCAGCATCCGACATCTGCTGACTTTGCCCAGATGCTTCAGGGAACCGCACCTGGATTTGCTCAAGGTGGAAATTGGCAATCACAGTCAGGATCTAATCAGCAGGCTCAATTAGCTGCTCAAATTGCTGCTATGCAAGCGAATCAGGGTAAGGCGTGGGGAAGTTATTTTAGTGAGGAATTAAAGACGCCCCTATTAATTGCGATCCTAGTATTTATTGTAAATCTACAATTTCTAAGTGTTCTTGTCGCTCATTATGCTCCCTGGATGTTAAAATCCTCCGGTGATATGAATGTTTATGGACAGCTATCAAAAGCTCTTCTAGTTGGGGGTCTTTTTTGGGGAGCAAACCGTATAATACTTCCACTACTTGGATAGATGAAGCTTCCTGGCTATACTCCCTGTGTATTAATTCTGGTTGCTGCTTTAGTTGTTGTATTTGTTTTTGGTAAATTCTCATTACCAATGTTCCTTGTGTCTCTTGGAACAGCTGCTCTTGTTTATTCAATCACCTCTTCTCCAATGAGTGCGGTTGTCTCTGGAGTAATTGTTTTACTTACTATCGCATATCTAAATCATGTAACTGGTGAAGGGTTTAATGTATTTACTCCTCCCACAGACATCTCTTCAAATATAAGACGTTTCAAGGAGGGATTTTCTGAAAATACACCAGATCATGATTATTATGATGATCTCTATAAGGAAAAAGAAAGAAAGGAACATAAAATTGGAGATCAACAAATTGGTCTTACAGAGTCGTTTGTAAGTGAGGTATTTAAGAATATATCTAAGGGTGGATATACAGCCCCCGGCTTTGGAGTGGGTGCTCCTCTTCTTGAAGGATTTGAAGATGAAAAGAAGTCAAAGGCTGAAAGTAAGCCTGCTCCAACAACTAAGAAACAAGAATTACCAACACCATTTAAACTTGGTGAAATACCTGATCAGGTAAAGAATGGTCCTCATATTGATGCGGGTTCTACACTAATCAAGGCCATTCAAGGATTAAATCCTGATCAAATCAATGCCATGACAAAGGACACAAAGCAACTGATTGATACACAGAAGAGTCTTATGAATATGCTTGGAACCATGAAGCCAATGATGAATGATGGAAAGGAACTTATGAATACCTTCCAGCAGATGTTTGGCCAATAAGCTTTAGCTTTTTAAGAAAAAGCTAACCAAAAATAAAGAAAAAGCTAACCAAAAATAAAGAAAAAGCTAACCAAAAATAAATTCTTCTTTGAAGGGTATTTCAAAGAACAATTAGAATGCCTCGGCGCTGTCCGCCAGGAATGGTCTGTTTCCCAGACACATTTAGTGTTATTTCATGGCCATCTGTTATTCTAAGTCTTATCTTTCTTGTAACAATTGGTATGATCGCCTGGTCATATCGCAGAATTCCAGATATAATTGTATATCCTCAGCAACAGCAACCACAGGTGAAGATAAATGTAGAAAAGGGCGATGATAGATATTCAAGATCTCCTGAACCAGAACGTAATTGGAATACATCTCCAGATATCTCACGTGTTCCATCTACAGGATTTAATATTCCAACTCAGGGTCTTCCACAAGAATATCAGTCAATGGGACTTGTGAAAACTTCAGATGGAAAACTTTTACCACTCTTTGGTCGCAGAAGTATATCAGCACGAGAGCGCTACAACTACTATACTAGAACAGATTCTTATAATCCTTTACCCTTACCAATTGAAATTCAGGGACGTGATTGTCAAGATCAAGTTGGGTGTCCTGAACTTTTCAACGGAGATAGAGTAAAGTTATCAGCTACAAATGAATCTGGTGAGGTTACAATATACAAGGTGCGAGATATTATAAGATAAGAAAGGCTTCTTAAATAGAATGTCTGACACATCGTGTCAATCTGGAGATACAATTGGAATCCCCTTAAAAATATCGCAGTCGCTGTTTTCAAAGTGGCCAGCGACAGATAATCCTATGGCTCAGATTCAGAAATTAATTGTCCCGACAGATTTTACAGTTCAATGGGGTCCTCCAACACAGTCTGCTCAGATCTCTGTAAAACAGACGGGTATCTCAGACAATTCTCCTGGGCTTTTTCAAATTCGTGGAATATCAACAATTACAGATTCAACCAGTCTCACTTATGGTAATGCCACATATCGATGTTCCGGTGTTCTTTCCATAGTTCAAAATCAACATCCTTTTTTTTGTCAAGATAAGAATGCTCTTTATGAGGTTATCTTGGCATTTCAGATCGCAAATAAATCTATGAATCCATCATCTCCAGATATTATATTATTATCAAGACCAATTGTATTTTCATCATGGAATAGTTCGACATTTTGGCCAGCGGTGGATGAAGCCTGTGTAAGAAATAATACACAGTCTGTGGCGCTTGATATGTCTACAATGTTTGGCTATAATTCTTCTGTTCTTATGCCTATGGTTACATATCAATCATGTTTACCAGTTAAGTTATTAAATTATAAGAACAAGCCATATTTTAATGGAAGTCTTCGCATTCGTGTAAATGTGGTCTTACAACCAATCTATATGGTAGCAAGTGATAATGGTCTAGGAAGATGTAATAGTATACGCAGATATACACTTATAACTGAACCAAGAAGGCCTCTTGATCTTTTTGAAAGTGTATCAATGAATACCCTACTTCAGTTTCCAGACGGACATGGGCCTGATAGCTTTCCAGTTCAAACGACACGAGAAAATCTAATTCCAAATGATTCAGGTGCTCCCTTAACCGCATTTACAGAGATATTACATATAATTGAGATTCTTGTTCCTGAAGAATTTTTGGGAAAATCTTTTGCTGAAATTTCAGCGGCCAGTAAACTTGTGAACAAAACTCCTAAGAAAAAGGCCTTCAAATGTTATACAATTGATCCTAATAAGGATATTGTAGGGGATCAAATTATGATTGATCCAACTACAGGAGATCCGTTAAAAGATACCTTACATCAGGAGGCTGTTGACGCAGCAGGTGGAGATCTTACATATACACTTGATTATGATTCTTCCGGCCTAATGCCAGGTGATATAGAAAATATTATTACTACTATTTTTATTTTTGTTGGAACAATTGCCTTACTTATATATATGGCATATATTGCAAGAATACTTTTTTATAAGGAGCATGGCTATAATGAAGCCTTTCCTCATATGATTGTATTTATAATACTCTTTGTTGGATTATCTCTCATAGCGGCATATTTTAAATCTGATAGCACAGATACTTCAGAGAATACAGATGCTTCAGAGAATACAGATGCTTCAGGGAATACGGATACTGGATCATCGTAAAGTTCCTAGTACAGGTTAGATATGTTGGCGATACTAATATGGCTGTTATGTGTTGGAATATCAGCCATATTAATAGGATATTTTATAAGATATCTAAATACACCTACACCTAGTTCTATTCATAAAAAGGAAGGATTTGTGACTATATCATGTCCCATTGGAACTACAAGCTTTGTAACACGCGAGGGTGAGACACAGTGTTGTAACGGAGAGATTGTAGATAATTTCTGTAATGGAAATGTTAGATGTTCTTTATCGCCGAATAGCATATCTGGAATACCTTCATGCAGTGATTATGTTGCTGCGAGACAGATTGCGAATTCAGCAGCCCTATGCCCACCAGCGATTCCAAATTATTTCGCATCAACAGATGGATCTCTAAGAGGATGCTCTGTCTCACAACCAACAGCAGATGGATCTGCGCCATTAGATCCAAATCAGCTTCAGTGTATCTTATATCCAACTCTAGATCTTGAGAAGGTTCGTCTTGACAGTTGTTATAATTACAATCTAAATCTGACAGCCTCAGCAAAATGCGCCAGTGGATCGTCTGCTCTATCTGGAGCAACAGCTTCAGTCCTTTCAGGTTTATCGTCTGCTTACTCTGGAGTCTCATCTGCTCTAGGTGGAGCTACAGGCACAGCTACAAGCGTAACTCCAGCAAATCCAACAGGGTATGTAATGTCTGGAACTGGAATTACTGGACAAATACCTGTTCAGAAAGTCATTGATCACTCGCGCGATCATGATAATACGTATATGTTATATTTAGCACAAAACAATGATAGGATTATTTTTAAGGAGGGCGAGAGTGGTGAGCAGTTTTCTATAAAGGGGGCAATACCTGATTCTATTAATGATGCCATGGATGTGTATACTTATATAAATTCATTAGATAAGACAACAATACAAGGTGGAAAATATATAGTATCTAAAGTTGATTCTATAAGCACAGCTACTAGCCCAGCTACTAGCACAGCGCCTATCCCAGGAGAATATTTATTTGATATAGGTGGGGCGGGCAACTTTCCAGTTATAAAGATTGTAGATGTTCCAAAAGGTAATCCTCCATATAATATATATATAGCCTACTATAATATTGGTGAAGACAGTATAATAGAGGTAGATATAGATACAAATTATACAAAGATACTAAGAAGTAGGATATATAAAAGAGGTGATAGAAATATGACAAATATAACAGATTATGAATCCTATATGAATGAATTTAGAAAAACAAATCTACAACAAGGTGATATTCGAGAACATTCTATAGCTATAAGAAAGAAAGATGGAACTGGTTATCTTAGACCTCCAACTTTTAGAATTCCTGTAAAAGGTGATTATGTTATATTTGGTGGAGAACCAGTTCCAGTAGAAAATCTAGACGTGACTAAAATTTTAATATATTGGGGATTTAACTATTATTGTGCACAAGATGGTAATAATATAAGATATGTTGATCTAAAGGGTGAAGAATATCGCGGTGGTGCTACACGCGTTGGAAACTTATCTAGTATTAATACTGTAGATGAATTTACCAAATTAACAGATCTCAGAAATGAATCATCTGGCTTTAAAATTAAAAACAAAGATGGAAAAATTTATGGTTAGATTATACTATCCCTAAACTAAGCAATTTACCAAGAGGTAGATGTCTATCTAAATTAAATAATAAGATAACAATTTAATCAAAAAATCCATTCTTATTTCCATGCTCCATGGCATTCACATGCTTTGAATCATCTGGAAACAAATTCTGAGATCTTGATCCTAAATTCTCGGCAGTTAGAACATGCTTCTCATCGATGGAGGAATCAGGGGCCTTAAATTCATTATCTTGATCCTCAGTCTTTGATGTAAAATCCATGGTATCACTGGTTTCATCCGCATATCCACCCTGATCAAGCTGACTCAAGGCATGACTATGTCCATCATTCGTCTTCGATAAAGGATTTGATCCAAATGATCCACCAAGGATTGTATTTATATCATTGTAATGATGTTGTATATAGACTGCTGTTATTAAAAGGAACACACCAAGTGCCACAAGTTTATTGTAAGCAGTCACTCCTAAAAGAATAAGAATCGCAGCGAATCTCATAGGAAGTGTGTCAAGATTCGAATTCAAAAAATTCGTAACTTGTTTGACATATACGAAGAGAACAAATAAGACAAACAGTCCTAGTATATCTAAGGGATTCAGCGTCAACATTTCTAAAGCTTCTTGCGGTATAAAAATTGACTCTTATTACTCTTTTTGTAAATATTATAAAAATGGCAAATAGAATATTAACCACACATGGCTATGCTGTTACAAAGTCGTCCCTAACAAAGGATCAGATTGATACAATTCGTAAGGACCTTACTGTGAAACCAAAGGTCATGCAGCGTTTCGCAGGCGTAACCGACAATGAATTTCCCGTCTTTCTTGAATCTGCCACGCGTTTGTATTTACCGAGAGTCTGGGCAAAGGATTTCTTAGGACCACCTGAAGAATCTGTCATGTCTGATGGAATTCCATTACCCCCTGAATTAAAGTTTGTCGGGACACCCTATGATTATCAGGAGGGGATCATTAAGAAATTTCTAGATGCGAATGCGAATGGTCTGATCTGTGTACCCTGTGGAAAGGGAAAGACATTTATGGCCTTAGCCATTGCCTTTCGTCTGTCCCATAGATTTATGGTGGTCGTGGATAAGGAGTTTCTTCTCGATCAATGGGCCGGAGAGATGCGAAACCTTATACCAGGAATACGTATAGGACGTTTTCAGGCAGATAAGATGGAAGTCGATCCTGAGAAATATGATTGTACCATTTGTATGATTCAAACCATTGTAAAACATCAAATTCCAGAGTCTGTCTTACGATCCTATAAATTTACAATCTTTGATGAATGTCATCATCTAGGTGCGGCATATTTCAGCAAGGTTCTAGGAAAGCTACAAACTAAGCATATGCTAGGTCTAAGCGCGACACCAAAGCGTGATGATGGTTTGACCAAGGTCTTTGAATGGCATCTTGGCAAGCCAGTCTACTGGGAGAAGACTAGAGAGGCTGATGAAACCGTCACAGTAGAAGTCTTACGATTCTCCTGTGATGATGATGACTATAATGAGACACCTACGAATTGGAGAGGTGAAACTGTCTTTGCTACCTTGCTAACAAAGGTTGCGGTATGTCAGGAACGAAACGTGTTCATAGCTGAGAAACTCAAGGAACTTATTAAGGAACCAAATCGGCGTATTCTTGTCTTATCAGAGAGGATCAGTCATCTTGAATCTCTAGAAGTTCTTATGAAACCATCAGGATGTGTTATGGGATATTATATTGGCGGAATGAAAACTGCCACGAGAGATCTAGCAGCAGAGGAAGCTCAGATTCTATGGGCTACCTATGCCATGGCAAGTGAGGCCATGAATATTAAGACTCTTAACTGCGTCTTAATGGCAAGTCCAAGGAAGAAGATCGAACAATCGACAGGTCGTATTTTGAGACAGAGACCTGAAGATAGAAAGGTGACTCCGATTATAGTTGATGTAGTAGATGTTCATAGGACATATCAATCTCAGGCTCGTGAGCGCATGACTTATTATAAGAAATGCGGTTACAAGATTTTGGATAGTGATGCTTCAGAGGAAGTCATGAAAAAGAAGGAAGGCCCTGTGACCTATGGATTTATAGATGATTAATCGCAGCGATTCCCTTGCCATGATCCACCTAATTCATAGCATTTATAAGCATCTGATCCAGGAGGATAAGGGTTGCCACCACCATGTTTTCTCTTTGTCTTTCTTGACTTCTTTGACTTTTTCTTATATCTTCTACGACCCGCTGTTTGTGTACAGGCCTTCGACCACGCGACTCCATCAAGAGCTCTATTTAATAAAATAGGTGATCCAGTAGGTCCAACAAATTGACTTGGTTCCGTTGTATAGCGCGCAGTAGGGGCTTCATACACACCCATGTCTGAAGCACCGCGAAGTCCCACGCCACCACGTTGATTGAGAGGATTCATGGCATTTAGTTCACATCCAACCTTATCAATTCTAGCAAATCCAGCCATATTATCGGTTAACACATTCGTATAACGACCTCCTTTCATGCCGGACATACCAGGTAGACCACCAACCGCTGAATAGGCAATCTGACCAGGTCTAGAAGCTGTCATACAGGCATCATATGAGCGATTTTCCATAAGTCCATTTCCTAAGGAAGGATTTAGAGCACCGCCGGGTTCCCATCCAGATCCCTGGCCACCACCTCTCTTTACATATTTACGCATATTGCGCTTTGTTCTCGCCTTCTTTACCATCTAGTAAGCCTTGCGATTTTATTGGCTCTTTAGGATAAAATGTCCATATACAATTTCTGATTTACGAGTATCCATGTAATATCCAAACTTAATTCCAGGATATTTCATACATAGTTTATAAATGTTCTGTAGAACAGAAAGATTCTTTGAACTTACGTAGTCTACAAACTCACTTTTATTTTCCATATAGGGTTCCGTTCGATTCCGCAGAAATATATGAAAGCGATACATCAGGGGTGCGAATATATCTCGAAGATCATTATATCTACTACAAACTCTCTCAAAGTTTGTAGTTAGAATATGATTAGGGAGGAGATCCCAGTAACTCTCTATAGTATCAAGTGTGTACATATAGGATGTTGAGCGATTTAGATTTCTCTTCATTTGACTTAGAGTAAAGGCCTCCTGGTGACTACGAACTCCATCATAATATGGCTGTTTTAGATCTGGAGACGACCATGCTGCCGAGGGTGATATCTGACTTCCTATGGCTACATTAATTAGTTCATCCGTCCAAAATCGTTTTGCGTTTAGATCTGATGGTAGGACAGGGCCAAGAACCTCTAGAGTGTTCTGATATTCCTCTGTAGGCATAATGATACAGTTGATTCCATCTATATTATGCGCAATACCATCAGCCTGAAGAAGCTCCTGATAATATTCTTGTTTTAGGACTGGAGTATTTCCATTGTAATCCGACTCAAGCAGTTTCACTTTTCCTCGAAATGTATCTAGAAACCTATTCATTTGCTCACTCGATTGAATATCAAGGAGGCAGATCACTCCGCCATTCGAACGATTTTTCAAAAAGGCAATATTCTGATTAATTGTCTCAGGAAAGCCTAGACATACATATACATCGAAATTTGGAAGACGCTCAATATCTGTTACATCATCATGTACACAATCTCCTGCCCATAGAATCATCCTTACATCATTTCCACTATACTCATACTTTGCGTAATCTCCTTTGTAATTGAAGACTGACATACGAATTATACATTACAAAATTCATTCAATTTTTTAAATCGTTCTTATAATTTAACTTCATTTGCTTATTATAGTCGACAAGAATCGGCCTTGGCATATTTGGTGACATTTTTTGACAGATAGAAGAATTTTTAAATCTATAATATAAGGAATCAGATATACGTTGTAAGATATGGAGAGGATTTCTATCGAATATGTAAGGGAAGCATGAATATATATTAAAAATTTCGTATAGAATAGAATACTTATTAGGTCTTATTCTTACAGAAGATCCATTCTTAATACAGTCAATTGCTAGATTATTCCAGATATCATTTAGAATAGGTATCTCAGTTGTTGTACTATAAGCACATATAAGGATTAATAAATTTATTAAAGATTCTAAATATTCCTCTGGAAAATAATCAAAGATTCGTAATTCGATGCCATGTTTTGTAAACTTATTATAATTAAAATCATATCCTGTAGTTTCAGGTAAAATATAAGGTGACTCCTTATGTAATTCATTCAAGTAAGTATTCTTAGGATCAAATGAATCAAGTAACTTCCCCTTTTCCATAGTATGTGTATTATAGGTTCCTAGTCCTATATATCGACTAAGACCAAGTCTCTGTGATCCTCCTGTATATGATGAATTTAACATATGTAAAATATCAGGGGATCCGTATAAGGCACATAGAAGTGGTTCAATCCACTGAATCGCACGGATCGCATTTGCGTGAGTATTCTTAAATGTCTCTAAATTTTTAATCTCACCCTCTGAATTTAACTCTGTAGGCAAGGTAATATTTATGTGATAGGTTCCGTTATTACAGATTGCTAAATTCTTAAGATTTGTCTGAAAATTGGCAAATCCATAATTATAAGCTGGGTATATTACTTCATCCTTAAAGATACGCTGAGTATTAATCTCATCGAGGAAAAGCATTTTAATATAATTTAATTCTTGTATAACAGATTTAACGTTTGTCTTATAAAACTTAAATGTAGTAAATTCAAAGGTGTCTCCATCATAGATCATATTTTTTTCAAATAAGATCTTAAATACCGGGCTTCTCTCCTTAAGAAATTCATCGATTGTTTGTCCACTGAACTTAGGATTTTCCTTTCTAATCTTTGTATAAAGAATCTTATGCTCTCCTGAAATATCACAATTCTGAAATTGATATCCATTTATATAAAGTGGAAGCATAAGAGGGCCTGAAATCCTTTCAAAGGTCTCCTTTAAAATATCTTCCTTATAATTTTTCCAGTAGTTTACAGAATATCTATCTCTAGTATGATTTTTTATAACAAATTCTCTAGAAAATTCTTTAGAATCTTTAAACATAAGATAGGATTCATTTTCAATTCCAAGACCCCAATATTCTGTATCAGACTTTTGTAAATTCTTATAATAGTCAAGATATTTCTTATGTTTTTCACTGGAAATCTTCATCTATTATAGTTTATTATAAAACACTTGTAACTATATGAGATTCAAACTCTTCATTCCATTCAGCCATTACCTTCAGTGGTTCACCGGTGGCTCTCTTATGCTGTAAAGCTTGACTAATAGAAAGCGTCTGAATTGCGGCGCGACCCACTTGAATTCCATCTGAATCTTTGAGATCATAGAGATCAGGCTTTCCCTCCACAGGAATACAGAGAAAATATTTTGGTCCAGATGTAATCTCTTGCTTTTTTTCTTGAAGAGGGATTACCTTGAGTGATCTGAAGGTATGAGAATCTGGCATTAAACATAGATTACCACCTGTAACTTTTAAGATTGCGTCTTTTATCTGAACAAGTGGAAATATCTCAGCAATCTGAATTTGCCAGCCTAACTGGAAACGCTGATCTTGACACCACATAAAATCTGAAAATTTTTGTATAAACTTATAGCGTTCACTAAAAGAATTCCTTGATCGAAGTTCATTTCCATCAGATACAATACAATCTTCAATCTGTATAAGACCCTCTGTATGATAGAGACTAATTGCGAAGATCCAGGTTCCCTGTATGGCCTCTCTATCTAGACGCAGAGGTAGAACACTCGGTCTATCAGGTTGGCTTTCATCAACAATCAGTGGTCTAAATTCTTTACCTATAATAAGAAGTCCTTGTTTGCCCTTATAAGGTCTGGCATAGGCTACGTATTTATTTGTCTTAATACGTATATCATCTCTATCTGGTTTATAGGTAACGGCTGGGGCTCGCAGAATATCAGGGTAAGAATCTGGTATTGTGCGAATCCAATTACGTTCTTCGGAAGAAGGATTTATAAATCTTGGTTTATCTGAAGTCTGCGTAGAAGATCGAGGGTGCTTATGCATTCTACTTTAGTTTATTCATCTTACGTTTAGACCGAGTCTTGCGAGTCTTACGAGCCTTAGAAGTTTTGCGACGTCTCCCATAGCCGCCATCAAGTGCCACGCGCCGGCCGAAGGCTGCGGCCTTCTCGCGCTCCGCACGCACCCTTGCGCGGTGCTTCTCCGCCACCTCATCGGCCTTCTGCTCGGCCTCGGAGCGGAGGAAGGAAAAAGGTTGATGTTTTCTAGTAAATTCTCTCACAAATTTGTTCTCCGCCGCCTTATTAGCTGAGCCTTCTCCCGCATTAGAACCTTTTACTGTTCCAGCTTTATTTTCCATCTATATTCTATATATTTTTAAAAACTCGAATATGATCCAGGTTCAGATGAATCATTTGCCATAATTCCCTGCATGAATTCTCCACCATTCTGGGCAAACTCTGGGGTAAATGCCTGCATGGCATTTGCGGCCTGTGAAGAAGACGCAGACGCAATTCCAGAAGCCTCTGCGATTCCACGCGTTGAATTATCTGGACCAGGCTGGAACATACGATCTGGATGTCTTAGACGTTCAGGAATTGAGGCAGATTCCTCCTGGTGTGAATAAGGATCATTCGCAACCTCAGGGCTTGCCATACGAGTCTCACCATGTTCCGCCATCTGATTTGGTGTTGAAGGGCCTCCTGGAACATTTCTGCGGGCTGGATATATAATAGGCTCTCTTTCTATCACTGGAGCAGAGCTTGAAGTATTCAAATTCTTAAATCCATCTCTTGGCATAAACCAAAGGATCGCACTTAGGGCAACCAGAAGAGCAATAAGTATACCAATACGGAATGACATCTGTGGCATTGTTAGGAAAAAAATTAACAAAATATGCCGGGAGAGTTGATTTATACACGAATGAACCCTTCTTTATTCATAAAATAATAGGCAATACATGCAGCGCCGAATAGATTTAGAATCGCATGAGGATTCATTAAGGGTCCCTTCAAGAGCATTGAAAAGTGAGAGAAAAATACAATTGTGATACCTATGTAATAAAAGATTAGATGGATGTCCATATACTTAGTGTATGGTATTAAAATTGATATAAACATTTTTCTAAATACAATGTATATGAGTAGTGACACTGAATATTATACGGATGACGAGTCAGTTCATCATGATACCTTTGATGTAGATGAACCTGATATGCCTGTTATTGATCTTGTTCATGTCGTAGCGCCCTTGGCTGACCTTGTGCCCTTGGCTGAAGTTGTGCCCGTGGCTGACCTTGTGCCCGTTGCTGAAGTTGCCCCCTTGGCTGAAGTTGTGCCCTTGGCACACCTCGTCCCCGTAGTAAATCTCCGTTCCGTTCAGGACTCTGTCGATTCCCTGATTCAAAAGAGATCTTGCCTTCCCTCGAGAGTTCCTGTTTTGTCGGCATCTCCTTCTGTATCATGGTGTTCGTGTTTTCCATGGGTTCAGAAAGTGACACTACCCACTGCCCAAGCTGATACTCAGTCTCAGACAGTTTCCGATAAGGTATCTGATCCCGGTTCACTACATGTAACGGTGCCTCCCACGCAGGCATCCTCATAAGAGTTTCTTGAAACCCGTCTTCTATTATTTCTCTTTTTAAGACCTTCCAATATATATCTTTATTAGACCATCTTTCATAAACATGCGATCCAGAATCCCAAATATCGAGCTTATCTGTATATTCCGATATCTGTGATTTTTTTATCCACTTTCGAATCATCTTCTACTAAATTTGAACGCCCTGGATTTAAGCGTTTCGTTATACATAGATATAGATGTCAGGCACATTTGTAGCACTCGAACTTAGACAAGATGGAGATGTTGCCAGTGTGAAAATTAAGCACGCAGCGGCAAAGCCCACACTCAAGGATATTCAGACATATTTTAAGAAGAAGACTGCTCCAGCAGTTTTAACAACCTATCCTTATGGAGCCAAGCGTATTACTATGATTGGATATAATAAGGGTAAAGAGTCTGAACTTACACAGCATGAACTCCCACCCCCCTTTGAGGCTACTGAAATTTATGGTAGTATCTTATTAATTTCACATTCAAGTAAGTCGGCTTGGGATACATCTGCTAGTCTTATCGATCCATTTGTTCCAGCTGATTATGAGGTCTTTTATGAAAAGGCTTGTTCTGGTGAACTAGAGGAAGATATTGAAGAGGAGGAAGTTGCGGAAGAGGAGGATGCTGCGGATGATGAGGAAGCTGTAGAAGATGATGAAGAAGACCTTCTAAATGTAGAAGAGGAAGAGGTTATAGAGGAAGAAGAGGAGGCTCCACGTGTTCGCGTAAGTCGCAGAGTTGCTAAGATTGATCCACAGCAACTCCAGTTTCAGTTTAAATCGGTTCTAGAACATGAACCAGAATCTACAATGACGGTGGTTCCAGAGCGTGTAAAGATGATTAGAGTCTTTCAGACACTCTTAAAAGATCATTGTAATGAAGAGGATGTTATGGATCTTGAGCGTGGAATTTATAATGCCACACTAAATGACGCAAAGAAACATTTAGTTCCTCTTACCTGGGATCACGATACTTTCAAGTGGATGTATAAGATGATTTCTAAGAGGACACTTTCAAATCTTCATCCACAATCATATTTGACAAATAATTCGCTGATTCAGAGATGGAAGGAGGGTGAGTTTACACTAGATAGTCTTGGTCACTGGACACCCTATGAACTCAACCCGACTAACTGGAAGGATCTTAAGGATCAGCAGTTTCGTCGTGATAAGCGTGTTCTGGAGGGAAATCTTGCCATGGCTACTGACAGATTCCGTTGTTCTCAGTGTAAGAAGAAGATGTGCTCTTATTATGAGCTTCAGACGCGGTCAGCTGATGAGCCGATGACAATCTTCATTAGTTGCTTGAATTGTGGTAAGCGCTGGAAGCAATAATGAGCTTTTTAGAAAAAAGCTCGCAAAAAACAAGAGCTCGCAAAAAACAAGAGCTCGCAAAACTTTATACAAGTGGAGATTAGAAGGCGATCCTTAACCAATGAATCGATTGTTAGTTTTAGGACTACCAATCGCAAAATCGTCTCTCTACGAGCGTCATTTATTTATCGCAAAATCTTTAAAAAGAAGTAATTATACTTTTTCATGTATAACAAAATCGACGACCCCGGTTAAACTTTCTCATATACCATTTAATACACATTGTATTAGACATCAAACGACAAGGAAAAGACATATAGTTTAGAAACCCTCTAAGGTTAAATAATACCTTATTAAATAAATTAAGGTTTCTTCATCTGAAGTATCTGATATAAAAGTCCACCATTGATGAACACCAATTGCTTGATCTGATGATATTGATTCCGTAAAAAAATACATAGACTCATCATAACTTGGAAATTTTTTACAAAGAATATCTATTCCGTCTGAAGCGAGAGTGTCTTGCATTTCATGATCTAAGTTCATATTACAAATCTCTTTCATAATTGATGTCTTTCTATAAGAAAGCCCTCCTCCACCAGGTTTAGTATCAAGCCATGCCCATCGTGATGCCACATAGTCATATTCATAGATCGAATCTGGTATAGGTTTTAATAGATAACAATCAGTTTCCATTGTAAGAATATGTTCTTCTTGAAAAATATTCCAAAAAGCAGATGTTTTTAATAATTTATTATAATCATCTCTTCCTTGCTTTGATGTTCCAATAGTATCAAACATAACGTGAATATTTACTTCTTTATCTACACACAATGTTTGTATGAAATTTAAATTCGCATGGCTACAAAATATATGAATAGAGTATCCTCTAGCAAAATATGCGGCATTATGTAAACAGAATTCAAGATTTGGATGACATCTACGCTCCACAAACACAATTGCCTTATCTGAAATAAGTGGGACCTTATATGTATTCCAGAACTCTTCAAGTCGCTTTCCATGAATATTTCTTAAGGAATTAAATATAATTGGATCGATCTGTAATCTCTGTTGATGTAAATATTCATCATGGCTATTAAAACATTCTTTGCTATTGAAGATACTCGTAAATGCGCAATATATCTTATCAATCTCTTTCTCCATCTATATCTGGTCTAAATAGTTACGTTTAAATAGAATTATGGACTATAGTTTACGCAAAGCAATTGTAAATGAAAAAGATATACAACTTCCCTTACTTTTTCTAAGACCACAATTTGGATACACTATGGATTCTATTTTAAGAAAGATAGAATCTTCACCTGAAATTTATATAGAACCAACCCTATTTCCTTTTGAAATTCAGGAATATTTCTGGATTCGTGAGGGCATACCTGGTGAGTCACAATGGATCGCACTTGGTAAATTAAATAATGATATGTATTTTTTGTATACCGCATATATGACTCTCCCAATGAATACCTTTGTAAATAATGGTCACATGAATTTATGGATCTCTATAAGATTTAGTGATCTTATACAGTTTGCCATGGATCCTTCAATGTATTCCTTATATATATCTGAAACTAAAAGTATGAATACTTTAGAAGTATGAATTCCGATATATAAGATTGCGCGCCTTGTTACTATCAATTGGAACTGATAGAATTTCTTTAAAATATGATAATTCAACATAACATCCTATTGTTGGGTTTCTTAAAATACTATTATAGACTCTTGGTGCTTGACGAATAAATTTATAACCCTTCGCTACAAAGCAGTCTAATAAATTTTTATCTCGTAAAACTCTTGAACGAAGAGTAATAGAACCATATGACATTTTCTAAACAGTCTTTATAAATACTGTTTAGATAATAGATGAGCATAGAACTTATATTTATAGGAATTATTGGTCTTGCCTTAATTTTACTCGGTCTTAAGAAATACTCAAGTGAAGGTTTTACAGTGGGTATGCCCGGTGTTCGGTGTGGTGTAGATCTACCTACGTGTAAAGAAGGATTACAATGTTTTAATGGATTCTGTAGTTCACCAGTTAAACCAGCCCTCTTAGCAAATCAATTACCCGTGTATCCTTAATTTCTTAAATACATTCAGAAGGAATGAAGATACTTACAGTAATCGCCGTCACCCTTGTAGTTACAGTTCTTGTATTTTTAGCAATGAACCTTAATAAACCAAGAGCTCCTAGAATGAGTGGTGCCTCTGCGAAACTCCCATGCCTTGCGAATAATCACTGTCCCATGGGTCAGAAATGTTCAAATGGATTTTGTGCGGAAGGATTTATGGCCCCGACATTCCAGACGCAAGATATGTCCTCATGTAATGCGAAGGAATGTAAGGGATTAAATGCCCCTTGTGCCAGATCTGCGACTCCATGCCCAGAAGGAACATTTTGCCAGGGGAATTCGTGTGTAAACATCGCTGCGACGAATGAAGGTGCTGCCTATAACCAAATTGGAATGTTACTCAATTAATCAAGCGTATTTTGTGGCACATTCCCGGATTGCTTTCTCTCAAGAGCAAGATCAGCTGAACCTCCAAACATAGATCCCCAACCCTCTGATGCTTCTCCGGTAACTGGATTGCCATCAGAGCCTGAAAGCACAGGAACCTTCTTAGCTCCCTTTGTAGCCTCCTGACGTTGATTTGATACAAATTCAGCACGGGCGTCCTCATTATCCTTATAACGCTTCATGAGTGTATTAAGCTGGTCTTCTGCGTATTCTTGATCCTGAACCTGATGAGGATTTGGATCCCAAGGGAGCCACTTACCCACCTCGCCTAGAAAGATATTATGTGTTGTATCTGAACGCTGAAGCTTCTTTGACATGGCAACCGCCTCTCCATGAGTTCCAGTGACCCCCCGGACCTTAAGACCGCGAATAGATGTTCTAAATTCATTCTTCGCAAAGAACTCTTCTTCTAGCTTTGTCTGATTCTTAAACATATAATCTTCAAATGCCTCCTTAATAGTTGTCTTCTTAATGGACTCATCATTCTCTTTTACATAGGACGTATATGACTCTAGGATATTTCCAATATTTAAGCGTGATCTACGGCACAAGGCAGCAGAATCAGCGAGTGCCTGGGCTGATACACCACTTAGGTCCGCACCAGAGGCATCCATCTTGTCAGCCTCCTTTGTCAATTTATCATTGATTCCCCGGACAACCGAAACAAGAAAGGTTTCTAGATTCTTAATCTTATAATCGATCTCATACTGCTTTACAAATTCACCGAAAAAATACTTATCCTTACTCTCAAGAACCTTTTCGGGACTTAGGAATGATAGGAGCACAAATTTTTGGCTACGGATCTCAGGGTCTTCTTCAAGAAAATCTTCCTTAACTGGTTGGGCTGACATATGGGTCTGTTAGATGAATATACATTCTCTTAAAGTATCTAACGCATCGCATAAATTTTCTAGGGTTCAAGTATAAGATGGACTTTTCTCTCGGAGATGTTTTAACATCAGTTCTTAAGTATTTAATCGAAGGCCTAGTCGTTGCCTTCGTTGCGGTTCTTGTTCTTAACCCCAAGAAGCCTAACTTCGGCGAGATCCTCACGATCGGCACGGCGGCCTTCGTCACATTTGCTCTTCTTGACACATTCACACCCTCGATCGCGGTCACAGCCCGCCAGGGTGCTGGCTTCGGTCTTGGCGCGAACCTCGTTGGCTTCCCTAGAGGGCTATAAACGACAATGTCGTTTTATTAAAAATTTTCATGTATTGTCTTTTTAAGACTATAAATGAAAATTATATATATATTTACTTTCGTTTCTTAAAAGTGTTACGTTTTCTTGATCCACCTTTGGCATTTATATTTTCAAGCTGACTCTTTCTTGGTCCAATCTTTGGTTGAACTCTTCTAGGTTTTTTAACAGTATTATTACTTGGTAAAGCAGTTGGTAGCTTAGGAGCAGGAGGTGGAGCAGAAGCAGGAGGAGCAGGAGGAGCAGGAGGAGCAGGAGGAGCAGGAGGAGCAGGAGGAGCAGGAGGAGGAGCAGGAGCAGGAGGAGCAGGAGCAGGAGGAGCAGGAGGAGCAGGAGGTTGAGGAGGAGCAGGAGGTGGAGGAGGTAGTGGAGGTCCTCCAGGAGGTGGAGGGGGTAGTGGAGGCCCCGCTGGTGGTGGAGGCCCCCCTGGTGGTGGAGGGGGTAGTGGAGGTCCTCCTGGTGGAGGGGGTAGTGGAGGTCCTCCTGGTGGAGGGGGTAGTGGAGGTCCTCCTGAAGATTCTTCCTCATTAGCTGGAGGAGCAGAGGCCGCTGGAGGAACTGCCACAGACCATAATAAAATCTCATCTTTTCCAGCTGGTTTTCTTGATATCTTTTTACCCTTATTTTCAATTAATAAGAATTCAGTATTACGATCATTAATATCATTATCGTGAAAACATTGTGACATCATAGTATCAACAAATATTAATTTTGGACGTTTTTCAGCATCATTATAACAATCCGCAACTACACAACCCTTTGTCCCATGATTATTACCATCATCACAATCAGTATAATCAATTTCTTTTGAAGCAGTTGTGCTTGCATTGTGTAATACATTTTTAATTCTATTAGAGTTATAGTCCATTGGGGTTGGGCAATGTCCAACTACAATCGTTGGACCATTTAAATCTTTACAATCAATATTGCCTTCCGCATAGTCTCTAGTCCATAAGGCTCCATCGTTATTTTTTAGTAATTTTCCTACTAACGGAATAGCAGGGCCCTTAGGATCTGATATATATGTAAGTCCATCTCTTTGAATACCATCCTGTAGTTTTTTAAGATCTTCAATATAATTTATTTTTTTATTATGAAACCCAGCATGTATACACATGAATTCATCTTTTACTCCATTTGTCAATATTAAAAATATATAAGGTGATAATTCATAAAATGGATTTAATGCCCTAAACAGATTGTCAGTATTTTCTAGATCAAAATACTTTACACTATGAGAATAACGATCAACTAATGTTTTAGCATTTCCATAATCTTCTAAAATATTTGCGTAATCATGATTTCCCATTGTAAATAGTATTTCTGAATTCTTTTTCTTAGCACTTACTCGAATATTAAATAATACTGTATGTAAAAGTAATTCAAAATTACCAATCTTATCATCAACCGTCTTACCTTTTTCAGGTCTCTTTCCATCGATTAGATCTCCTAATATTATAAAAAGCATCTTTTCCTTGTTAAATGTTATCTTTTCAATAAAAGTTGTATCATATATATTATCTGTATAAGGATCAAATTCAGGTATACTAATAATTCCTTCTTTTAGTAAAAGACTTAATAATTTTCTAACATCTGCGTGAATATCACTTGTTATGTAGACAGAATCATATTTATTTAAATCTATAATATATTCTATTTTTCCAAATTGTGTAAGTTTTCTTTCAATTACTGGCATTCCATTTTTATTAAATCCACCATCTTGAGTTAATCCATTAAATTCAGCACTTGTTATAATCTCATGTGCTACATCACTTTTCCTAGTTCCACTAGGCGTCATTGGACTAGATCCAGATAGACTAGGTCCAGAGGCAACAAGTCCAGGGGTAGAAGGTGTAGGTCCAGGGGTAGAAGGTGTAGGTCCAGGAGCAGAAGGTCCAGGGGCAGAAGGTCCAGGGGCAACCGGTGTAGATTCAGAGGAGGCAGAAGAAACTCCTAAGGGTTGTTTTCCATTCTTAGATTGAGCTAATTTATATAAACGATCTGATTCGATGTATCTAAAAACACTACACCCTGGTTTTGTTGATGTTCTAATATTAGTTGAACACTGATTATCTATAAGACCCTTAAGATATAAGGAATAAATATCATTTGAATATTGTAATCCCCTATCACGAAGTAATCGTTTCTCTTCCTCATTAAACTTTCCTTGCGCCCATTCCTGTATTACAGATGGATTTGATGGATCGCGTATCTTATATTCATTATCTGATAGAGTTACTTTCATTACTTTATTTTCTATAAAAGGCACAGCACCTCCCTCCATAGAATCTTCAGATACTCTTGTTCCAAAAAAGATCTGCGAAACCCACCCAGGACTTGAATAGAACATACGATTTCCATTAATTATCTGAGAATCGTGTTCCTTATTACGAGGTTCTATTGTTTTTGGAATATGAAACGAAAGTGTATATATATGATCACCTTCTTCAGCCTCCCTATCTCTTGAATATGGAACACGCAAGGTTTCAACTGTTAATGAATGTAGGTCACGACTTGATCTCTGATAAATGTTATCATGCGCAGGTATAAATCCCAAGGCTATCTGCTGGCTTGTATCTGGAACAGCATGTAAGAGAATTCCATCAAGAGATGGAATAACTTGTTCATCTTTTGAAACACAGATGGCACGTCCAGGGTAGGTCGTTACAAGAGTAAGTAGACCACTTTGAATATAGGTTTTCTCTTTACTCTCAGAAAAGGGTCCCATAAATACAATATGAATATCTGGATTAGATTCTAATTGTTCATTTGACCAAGAAAATATTGATCTTGCCACAGATTCATTATTTCGTAAAGGTGCTACTACATATGTGCGATATTCAGAGGTATTTAGAATTCCAACAATTATATGAGGATCTTGTCTTGGTCTTCTGCGAGATGGAATTCCTGGTCCAAGTGTCTGTCTCCAACGTGTTTGAAATTTTTTCAGAAGTCCAGTATTTATCGAAAGATGTGTATTTTCACCAGATATAGATACTGGCTCTGATTGCCACTCTTTTGATTCAGATCTTCCACCCCCACCTTGAACTGGCATAATGCGTGCTGCTGGGTTATCCGGAAGAAGGCTACCACCAGAGTCCATCTTCCCTATCTACTTTAGAGCGCTTTAATTAACTGATGACTTAAGAAATCTGTGTATGAACATATTATAATGAATGAAGCACCCGTTATCTTAGTCCCTCAAGAGGCCGTTGAGAGCACTTTACCCGATTCTCAAACAAGAAAGCGTAAAATTCATTGTAAACAGGAACTTATTGTTATAAGCCTTCAGACATTTTATGCTTCAAGAAAGGATTTACCAGAAATAATGGAATTATTACAAGGCACAAGTATTATTAGTTTACGTCTGATCGACTGGTTTGTTACAAATTATGCGAAAAGACATACAATCGGCTATATCCTTGGCGGCCAGGAATTTATGGTCTATATGAGTTATAAGAGTCAGCTAAAGGCATATTCTAAGAAACTGTTTGATCCATTTTGTCGTAGGGAGCGCATTATGTTTAGTCTTCCTGGCACAGAAGCCTTTGTTACAACAGTAGGAAAGCTTAATTTCTTCAGATGGGCTATTGAAAAGAATGTGATTGAATATTTGAAGATTAATCGTGAAGCTGTTGAAAAGGAGATGAATTCTCATATGAAACAACTGAGTCGTTCAAGATCTACAAGAAATACAACTGAATCATCTTCAACTACCGATGGCCCTAAGAGAATTCGAACTGCGTTTCAGACAACACCTCCTCAGACGCTTTGTAGAAGAGATGTTGAAATTAACATTGGCTTTGATTAAACCCGGCAATTTTATATATCTTGTATAGATGGAAGACAGTGATGGACATATAACATGGAATGATTCATTAGAAGCTCTAGTTGCCGAAGAAGCTGAGAAGTGTGGTGGACTTTCATGGCTTCATATGGAATGTGAAAAACACTTTGGTTTACATACAAATTTTATTGCTTTACCTGTTATTATTCTAAGCACAGTGAATGGATTTTTATCTGGAAGTTCACAGACTATTTTTACAAATCCACAAGTTTCATCAATTGCACTTGGAATTGTCAGTTTATTTACAGGTGTCTTATCAACTCTTGGATCATATTTTGCCTGGGCAAAGAGAACAGAGGCTCATCGTATTTCAGGAATTCAATACCAAAAAATATATAAATTTTTAAGAATTGAACTAAGTTTACCAAAGTCAGAAAGGATTGCTGCAAAAGATATCTTGAAAATTACTCGCGATCAGATTGAAAGACTTATGGAAATTTCTCCAGCGGTTCCTGAATTAATTGTTAAAAAATATAAGGAAACTTTTAAAGATTCTGTAAATGTTGCTCAGCCTGAAATTATAAATGGTCTTAAGAAGATTGAAATAAACAAATTTGTCGAAAGGAAACCAGAGGAAACGGGTGTTGTAAAGATTGATTACTTGAATCATCCTAACTTTATGGTCGTCCCTCGTCCTAAGGTTGGCCGTTAGTATCTATACTCTTAGCAATCTGAGCACATATCTTAAATGTGCTTATAAGATCCTCACATCTTCTCTTGTAGTCAAATGGATCTTCCTTAGTAAAGATAACAACTGGACTATTATATGGACTTAATGGTCTAGTAATTGTAATATAATTATATTCATCCGGAGCCTCATCATTTTGTTTCGGTGTAACTATAATTGTTTCTTTTGAGATACCTGTTATTTCATAAATTTTTTCAAAAGAAACATTATCCTTAAAATACATATTCGCAGCGATCGACTTAAGTTTTGAACGAATTGTTGAAAGAGGGCGATTTTGTTTTTTAGATATGTACTCAAAAGAACGTTTTTCACGTACATATCTTAATAATAGTTCAATGTCATACACGGTCCATGGTCTATTCATTACTAATCTAAATCAATAATTGCCTTCAACTTTAGCTATAAGGTCCACAGGCTCCATCTTCCCCACATTCCGCAGAACATGACCATGTCTTTATTATCTTCCCTGTCTTATCTGTCTTAAAACAGTTTACACCACCTCCACGTTTAACTGTTCTCTTTTTGCGTCTTAATAATTTACGTATCTTACGCGTCTTTGCCATCTGATCTTAATCTTTAAAATATTTGCCGGTGCTTGATTCATCTGAAACTCTTGATATATTTATACCCTTAAATGTACTTTTCCACACACATCGAGCAATCTCTTTATCGGTAGATGGTATTTTATCGTAGTATATCTTTATAAAAATAGTATTATTTGAATAACTCATTACAAGTTTTTCATTTGAATTATAATAAATATCAATAAATGAATCATATTTTTTAAGACTTATCATATTTGGTAAATCTAAGTGATCTTTTAATGTATGAGATATATTGTTATATGTAACAGGTATTTCATTAAAAGCGTCTATGTATTGTTTCGCAAAGAAAAGTCCCATCTACTAAAAGAATATATTTGATTCTTTATATTACATGTATTAATGCTATTATATATATTAAAAATAAGACTGTGTAAATATAACAATATGAGGTTTGTATTGGAGGATAGGCTATAGCAATAATTTCTACAGTCCCGGGTCTTCTACAATAAATACACGTTTCATTCCATCTTTCCCAGCATTCTTCATGAACAATAAGAACACATCCACAATCTAATTCTGGAATATGCGCATGATCTGTTTCAAAGTCTAATAGACAAATTTTACAAACCTCCATCCTTCTTAGTCTCAGGAGATGTATTTTTTAAATATAACTTTGCGTAATTTGGTTTTACAGGTGGAGGGGGTGGTTTATATGGAAGAGAAAAGGTTCTATATTGTCCAATTGGCATCCAGGGCTTCTCCGGCTTCCAGGGCTTATCCTGCTTCAAGGGCATCTATACTATGCGTATAATATTTCTTCTAAATAGAATAAATGGCGACTGTAAACGATAGTATATACCGTAGCTTTCTTCCACAATCAGTTGCTCGCACCTTAGTATCACCCCCACGCCTCTCGGCAGCACCATCACTTCCTCTACCACCAGTCTTACCTACATCATTGCCAACACAGGACATTCAAACAGTTTTTCCTTTACAAATGGATGTTAAGTCTGGTGATATTCTAGTAGATGTTACAAATGGATCTGCCGTTCCAGCTAGAGTCTATTCAGCCTCCACAGTAGACGCTCTTAGAAAAGATATTAAATCTAGTTCAACTATACAAGAAAGATATATGATGAGCCAGGGAGCACGTAGCTATGCTCAAGAGGAATTAGCAAAGCAGGGTGTTATATATGGAGCTAAGAAAGATGCTGCTGCGACCGCTGCTGCGCAAAGAAAGCAAGCTCTTGATGCTGCTAAAGTCCCTTATCTGTTACGCCCCTTTGCAGGTGACAGAGTTCCACACCCAACAATGGGAAATTTTAATCCAGTCGTAGATGCTTATAAAATGGATGCCGCCGCTACGAAATTTTCAACACAGGCTGAACTTAATAGAAGGCGTGATATGTGTGGGTGGAAGAAAAGTATGCTTGGATCTTGGTATAGGGCAAGACCTAGACCAATAAATAATCCAGAGTTTGATCTAAGAGTTTGTAGTGAATTCGAAAAAAAGAGGGGTGGTAAACTTACTCGCCGTGTCATGCGTAAGATGAATAGCACGCGTAAGGGGCGTAAGTAATCTCAGAAAGCCTCAAGCCACACCTGTCTCTCTTCTTGAGGCATCTGAAGTTCATCCATAAGCTTGGTCGCCTGATGAATCTTTGACTTCATATCTAGATCAGAATTCGCAAGTAGTGCCATACTATTCTGGAAAGACTCCTTAGGACTAATGTCTGTCTTGAATTGCTCATCAAAGCCAATCAAGACATTAACAAGCCGACCCACGTGACCATCCGCACAGAGACCCACTGCCTCAGAACATTCCTCCCACAAGCGCTTTACAAGTTCACACTTCAGATCACCCTCAAAGCTCTTAATCTTTGCCCAAAGCCCTCTCAAAACACTCTTATAGACATTCTTGTGAAGATTCATTACGGTAGGTCTTGATCCCCAATCACTCATATCCTTCATAACGTCATCTACATCACGCTCCTTATACATGCGAAGCCATGTAGCCTTAATTTCTCCAAGTGTCTTCTGACCCTCTGGCACTTTCTGAGATTCTAGAAGACTGATGCCGTCATTCGTCTTTCGAGTTACAACGACCATATGAACACTCTGGGAATTCATAGAGATCTTCTGAAGGCTTGGAGGAGGACCCTTGTATGTCATTGACCAAACCTCAATATAGTCAAGCATTCTAAAGTAAACATCATCAATAGGTTGGTTCTTTACTAGATCCTCAATATAATCAAGACGAACATCTTTTTCTTCTAGCATAGACGTATATCTGTTATACAGAAACAAGACCATGAATTCACAGAGTTCCTCATAAATAAACTTATAATATGTATACTCGTGAAACTTTCCCTTCTTATATTTCACAGGATTATCTGGATCAAGTAGCCAGACTCTCTTGATCTTAGAGAGAAACTTGCCACACTGAATCATATCCATTTCTTGTTACTTTAACAAGCTATAGCGAATAATCAATTTTTTATTTGCGATAAAATTGATACATCAAATACATATATTATAAGTATGCCCGAGATGAAAAATGTATATAATTTAATCACAGATGCCTTTGGTGGCCTGGGTCATCAGGAACACAGAGAATCTGAATACTTTATAAATGTTATTTATACAGACACCTTTCCTCGATCTTATAAGATTACAATTAAATCAAGAAATCCGAATTCTACAGGGTCAGCTCTTCTTACCCTAGTAATGGATCACGCAAATCGTCTTGTAGATTTTACTGACACAAATAATCTCTTTCTGAATGATAACTGGGATCGTTTCTGTAATGTATTTGAAGATCAGATTCATTATTCATCACAGGTTCAAAATATTATAAATAGTATAAATTAGGAAAGAGATGGCCGCCGCTCAGCGCGCTCTTATTAGATTAAATCCGCTACCACCAAACTTATCTGATCTTGAGATTCAGATTTTTTTGAGTAAGGATTATGTAAGTAAACCAACAGAGGAGCTTAAACAGCGCCCGGCTCAAGAGAGAATTAGTATAGCATCATCTCTTATTACAAAACTAATTGGAACAGCTGATCCAATAATTGAAATAGCTGAGAAAGTTAAGAGGGAGGCTGAATCGGAACTAAGAGCATCAAACCCATTTGGTCATGCTCGCAAGGTTCCTCAAGCATCTCCTATAGGCGCGACAGCAGATAGAATTGAAGGATTTCCTATGAAAGTAGCGGTAGGAGGCAAAAAGAAGAAAACTCAAAGACTAAAAAAGAAGTCAAGACGTCGCGTGTAAATATCCGTAAATTATATATTCTTATTTTTTAATGAAAACAATTTGTCTAAATTGTTTGATTTATACCTTAAAAAATAAGGATCCAAAAGAAAATGAATATATTAGCATATTTTTCCTATGGTTATCAAAGCTGATTCAGTCAGGTGGACTTACGTCTGAAGATGCCTTACAGATACACATTGATTCAAGAACATTAGAGTATTTAGAAAATGAATATACGGTGTTACCCATCTTATTTGATAATCTTCAGTGCCCCTTTACGTTTATAAGATTTGATCCTCCAGAGAATCCCTTAGAAGGTATGATGCATAAATATGATTCAGTAGACTATACACAGGATATATTTATTTACTCTGATATTGATATTATAATATCAAATCCATTTCACCTAATGACTGAACAGATGACTGATAAAATGATTTATGTAAATAAGGAGGGAGATCTAATAGATCCAAATTATAGTTCTGGGTTTTCAGATAAGATTGACGTAGCTGGAAAACCTGGTTTTAGCGCAGGTAAATTTGTGATTGTAGGAAAGGATTTAAGAAATGAATTCTTTGAACGTATACATACATTATGTGATACCTCATCACAGTTCTATACAGTTGAGCAACCGTTTTTTAATCAAGCATTATATTCATTAAGTAGAGATATAGTAAATATAGATTTACTTACGAGGTTTGTCTCATTTAATTCTGAAGGGTATGATAAGACAAAAACGATTTTCCATGATTTAGCTGGAGATGTTGGAGATGGTCCTAAACATTTAACAAAAATGATACAGACTATTTGTTTATATATAACAGGAGTCTATTAGATCTAAAGAGATATTTATATAAATAATAATGATTTCTATATGTTTAGCCTGTGTTATTTATACCTTAAAAGATAAAGATCCAGCAGATAATTCATATTTAAATGTATTACATCAGTGGCTTACTATGGTAATAAAGAATGGTGGTCTTACAAAGGGTGATATTATACATATTCATATGGATAAGGTAACATTCAATTATTTAGAGAATAATGTAAGTATTCTTATGAATTTGCTTGAAATGTTACCATGTCACTTTAAAATCCAATTATTCGAACAGCCAGAAACATCCTTAGAAGGTATGATGAATAAATATGTATTTACTGAATATAGCCAGGATGCCTATATATATTCAGATATCGATGTACTTGTAATAAGACCTCTTAGATCAATGTTTGCTAATCTAACGAATAACACAATATATCCTCTTAAGGGACTTTCTTTAGATCATAATTATTATAGTGAAGGATTTCCACCAGAGTTTCCATTATCAAGTAGTTTACCAGGATTTAATGCTTCTATTTTTTTAATTATGGGAAAGGATATAAGAGATTCATTTTTTAATAGAATCCATGAAATGTGTGATTATTCAACAAAATACCAGTGTGTTGAACAGCCATATTTTAATAGAGC
>Ga0114960_10000614_pt1 | contig 30050 bp, 27 predicted proteins | sample C_130625_MF_Meta_FD_92637 | JGI IMG/M metagenome (GOLD analysis project Ga0114960, IMG submission 92637) | Freshwater microbial communities from Lake Croche, Canada to study carbon cycling - C_130625_MF_MetaG | ecosystem: Environmental > Aquatic > Freshwater > Lake | place: Lake Croche, Canada... | reverse complement strand
TTTCTCCATGTAAGATGTGCACAAAAATCTTAGTTAATTCCGGATTCAAATATGTTTATTGGATAGAAGATTATAGAGAACAAGCCCACCTACATATCTTCGACGAATGCGGAATCAAATATGGTAATATTGAAAAATTAAAACTTGATTGGTACAGTAAGATTTATCTTTCCGAAGATAAATAATTCATGATAGGAACATACACTTTAACGATGATTAAGCCAGATTCATTTGCATCGGCTGATCAATTAATACAAAGAATTAGCTTTGAAGGTTTCAAAACCATAGGAATGAAAGTAACTATGTTGACTAATGATAAAGCTGCTGAATTTTACTCAGTTCATAAATCTAAGGATTTCTACGATGACCTAATAAAATTCATGACTTCTGGACCAATTGTTGCAATTGCGCTCCAGAAAACAAATGCAATCGAAGATTTTAGAACTTTGATAGGAGACACTGACCCTAAAGCAGCTAATCCAGGTACTATCCGTAGCATGTATGGCTCGTCTATAGCCTCGAATGCAATACATGGATCTGATTCAGACGAAAATGCCATTAAAGAAGTAGCTTTCTTTTTTCCTGAATTAATAGACAAAATCAAAACCTCTTAATGAGAAACTTTCTTTTATTGATTTTACTTTTAAGTTTTCCTGTAATTAAAGCTCAGGACACAATTAGAATTAATCATACAAATTACACAACAGTTTATTCTAAAAAATTACACTACCCAGTTTTAGTTGAATGGTGGGAAACTAAGGCTAAAGTTGAATGCGCTAACAAATTACCAAGAAAAGACAAATTTGCACCGGATCCTCTATTGTTAAAGGAAACTAATTTAGCGGCAGATTATGTAGGTGCAGGTTTTGATCGAGGACATATGTGTCCAGCTGCAATTAATCTTTGTCAAACTCAATCTATCCAAGATGAGTGTTTTTACTTTTCAAATATGGCAGCTCAATACGGTTCTCTGAATAGAGGAGATTGGAAATCTTTAGAAACTTTAACTCGACAAACTGCAGCTATCAAAGATTCTGTGCATGTTTGGTGTGGCAGTATAGGAGTTCTTAAGAAAATAGGAACTACTTCAGTACCTAAGCAATGTTGGAAAGTTGTATATGTTAAAGCTACTAATACTTGGTCTGCATATCTTTTTAATAACGATACTTCAAAACCTACCGGTATAATCGACAATGAAGTAAAATTAGAAGTTATAGAAAAACTCACAAATCTTAAGTTCAAACGATAATAAAATATTTGACAATCAACGCTTCCTCTAGGAAGCTTTTTTGTAGGATATATAAAATAAAGTGTACTACGTGGACGGACTATTAATCAAACTAAATAACGATTTTCTTACGAATCTACAGAAGAGAGGACTTAAAATTAAAAGTATTAAGATTCGATTTCTAATTAGAGATGTAGGTAAGAAAGGTCATCGTTATAGAAATTTCTACAACATAGAAAGTTTTACAACTTTTTTTGCGAGTGTATTGAATTCTCCTAAATACTTATGTTCTGCTGGAGATTTTCCTATAATAGAAAACATAGAATTAGAAAATCAAAATATTGGATTTGTAAATAATTATAGATTCTATAATATCAGTGAAAAAAGGTTTTTTGTAAAAAGTATTCAATATGATTCTTTTAGAAAAGAATTTTATGATAGTGAAATAGTTAGATATGAAACCCTGTTAGCTACTTTATTCAATAACTACTCAAACAACGTTAATAATTCTATAGCGGTTAGACTTAATACCTATATGGATCCTTGTTATGTCGATCAAAATTATGTTACTGCAAATATAAGAAAGTATAGACCTCAAGCAGAGCTACAAATCAATAATATTTTATAATGGAGAATTTCCCTAATAACCAAGATTATCGTCTAAATATGAATCGACCACTTACGTGGAAGGAGATGGACGATATGTTCAGAAAACCTAATATTTGGAAAGAGAACGTATCATATACTGAAGGGATGATTGTTTTATGGGACGATTCTCTAGAACCTCAATTAGATCCGTTAGGGTATCTTTCTTTCTGGATTTCGAAATCCGATCATATATCATCTACTACAAATCGACCAATAAGCTTATCACCAATATGGGAACGTATAGGTTCTCCTAGCTTTACCACATATATAGGAGCAACTGGTTCTACTGGCCAAACTGGAATCACAGGAGCCTTTGGTGCTACTGGTTCCACTGGCCAAACCGGAATCACAGGAGCCTTTGGTGCTACTGGTGCCACTGGATATGGAGCAACAGGTCCTACTGGTGATACTGGATTACAAGGTACTGTAGGTAATCAAGGTATGACTGGAATGACCGGTGCTACAGGATTTGGTGCAACCGGTGATATTGGACTTACCGGACCTACTGGACTTACCGGACCTACTGGAATGACAGGAATGACAGGAATTCAAGGTCCTACTGGTCGTACTGGAATCACTGGAGCAGGAGAAACTGGTGCTACTGGAATGACTGGAATGACCGGAGTTCAAGGACCTATTGGGTTTACTGGTGCTACAGGACCTCTCGAATATCAGCCAAGTGAAGTTTTAGAAATATATAATCGAAATCAAAATCAATCTTTTATAGGTAATACTAACACTCCTATTTTCTTTACTGACGTAGTATTAGGAGCTACCTCTACTTATTATACAATAGACAATTCCAATTTATCAAATGGTTCTAGAATTTCTGTTAATGTTACTGGTAGATATTTGGTTATTGCCGTAGTTGCATTTACAGTTCCTGGAGCAACTGCAAATTGTACATTGACTGCCAGTTTAAATCGATGGTCTGGATCTGCTCAGGTCGTACAAGGTATGAGAAATATAATTTCAATAGACAATACCGGTCAAACTACAACTACAACTACCGGATCGGTTCAAATAGAAGGTATCGTAGATATAACATCTGCTAATATTTCTTGGCCACTTTACGTTAACATATTAAACTCAGTTGGTGGTGCAACCGCTTCGGTATCAACATTATATACAAAATTATCTATAGCTAGATTAGATGGAGTAGTTGGACCTACTGGTTCGGTCGGACCTACTGGAGCATATGGAGGACCTACTGGTATGACCGGTAAAACTGGAGCAACTGGAATGACTGGTTCAATAAATAAGAATATTACGGTACTTTCCGGAACTTCATATAATTTACAATCAAGTGATACTGATAAAATATTACATATTAATTATAGTTCAGTTGGAAATGTTTATACGATAACAGTTCCTTCAGGTCTCACTGCTAATAATCGATATGAAGGTCGACAAATAGGAACATCTCAAGTAGTTTTTACTGCTGGTTCCGGTGTAACTTTACTAAAAGCGGCATCTGAACAATTAAAAACTTCAGAACAATATTCAGTATTTTCTATTGATTATTTAAGTTCACCGGACACATACTTAGTTTACGGAAAATTAGCACTTGTATAATGGGAGCAGGTACATCAGCAAGCACATATATTCGTCAAGGAGCAACTGCTTCATGTAATGTTCCAAACTTAACCGGAGCTTCTGCGATGTCTATGAATATTAGATTTATAGGGAGTTTATCGATTGATTGGGGTGACGGAACTTCTCAATATCAATATAGTCCTTCAACCTCAGGTGAATATATTTTTAGACATGCATACACTGCAATTAATAACAATACTATTAATATAAAAGGAAACGTAAATACAATAAGTAGACTTACAACTGGAGTTGGTGGATCTATACAAGTTCAACCAGCATTTACAATGATACAATCGGAGACTTCGAAACTTAAGTCTTTAGGACATTTTCTTAATGATGATATTACAGGTAATTGGATATTTGATACTACTAAATTGCCATCGTTGATGACTTATTATTACAATAGTGGAATCAATCAATCATATGGGAGTGTAGGTCAAGGAGGATTTTCATATTTACCTTCTGGATTAACCGAATTTTCAGGTTTCACTACGGTAGGACATACTGGCTCAATAAGCCCTTTACCTTCAACATTAAAAATATTCAGATCTAGTACTACCTCTAATTTTACCGGCTCTATTGATTCTTTACCTTCACCTTTAACTTTATTCAATCAAACCGATACTAATAGTTCGATAACGGGTAATATTACAAATCTGCCTTTAGGATTAACTTTGTTTATTTTATATGGTAGTCTTACAACTCAAACTATTACTGGAGACCTCGGAACTTGCCTAAATGCTAGACCACTTCTATATGATATTAGAGTTAGAGGAGGAAATACTATTACTTGTAATTTTGCAACTTTCTCTCCACCTATAGGAGCAACTCCAGTAAATATTGAATTACGAGGAAATGCTATCATAAGCGGAAACTTAAATCAAATTACTAGCAATATAAAAGGAATAACATTAGTTACTAATAATTTTAGCTTAGCAGGAGATATTGCTAATCTTCCATCAACCATGACTAGCTTTTACGTATTTGGTACAAATTCACAAATAATTACAGGAGACATTAATAGTTTAAATGGAAAGGCATTAACTACATTAGTAATAAATTCCATGTCTAATATTACAGTAACCGGAGATTTAGCTAACATAAGCAATAATCTAACGAATTTAAACATATCATATGGTTCAGTATATGGTAATATTTCTAGTTTGGCATCTAAACCTAATTTATTGTATATTCAATTAGCTGGAACAACTGGAGTAATAACCGGTAACGTCAATTCGGTAGGTTCTGCTATTAAATCATTGTATATTACAGGAGCACATGTTAATTTATCTAGCGATATTAGTAGTTTGCCGAATCAAATATCTACTCTAGTATTGAGTACAGGGAGTTTTTCATATACCACATCTAAAGTTTGGCCTTCGGTAATGGGAAGAGTACAAATCGTAGCTAATACTGGAGGTGGTTTATCTACTGCGGATGTTGATCGTTTGCTAATAGATTTAGATACATATGGGACGAGTTGGCCTAATGCTGTTAGTAGTAGATACATAATATTATCATCTCCTCATGCGCCAAGATCTTCGGCTTCTGATACTGCGGTTGCTTCGTTAATTGCAAAAGGAGTTACAGTAACTACTGCATAAGTATTAATTAAAGAAACAATTTACAATTTAGTTCATAAAATAAAAATTAAATAGAACTAATTTATATGGAACCAGGAGAAGTTAAAAGAAGATATGAATGGATTTCAACATCTAGAGTAGGAAGAGTTGAAACTTATTTAGCAGAAGACGAAAATAATAACACATATTTCGAAAGTGGTAGAGTCGTACCTACTTCAGATATTCAAAATCTGTTAAAGGAAATTGACGAAGAAACTTTCAATTATAAAAATAGCCAACAACCGGAGATTCAAGAACCTCAAACAGTAGACCATTTTATCGAAATGGAAAAACTTCTAGGTAATGATAATCCATCAGCACAACATACCGTGCAGGTAGTAGAACAGAACCCTATTAAAATCATACTCGACAAACAAAAGAAAAAAGAAACAGTTACTCTTCTAGTAGATTTCGATTTTGAAATACCTACAAAGAAGGTACTTGAATTATTAGACCTAATGTTTGATAGAGAAGAAGTCATCGATGAAATCATAAAGTCTTCTACCGAAAAAATAAACATAGAATCTATAACCGAAGCTGTTAAAACTTCGATTAAGGAAAAAATCTCTTCGTATTTTGATGAAGAGGTCGAAAAAGATGACATTAAAAATGAAAAGCCGATTAGTCGATAATCCTTATGCCGACAAAAATTTTCAAATAGAATTTGATTCCCTTTTAGAATTAGAGGAATTCAAAAACAGTTTGGTCTCTATGATTAAATATTACAAATTATGTGAGACCGACGGAGAGGAACTCCCTCCACTGATATATAAAATAACAACAAAGAAAACTAACACTAAACCCGACAAAAAATGAAAGGTATGTCTCAATCACGTGCTCAAAGAAGAGCATATGAAAAAATGTTAAAGAAAACAGATCCTACTAAATACGCTGAATATAAGTCTGGTGTTATTGAAAGAGGAGAAAAACTTAATAATGCTATGGCATCAGCAGTTGCTGAAACCGAAGAAGCTTATTATGAAGATAAACAAACTAAAATTATACAAGCAATGAAAGCTGATGGTAAAACTTCAGAAGAAATTGATGCATATATTGAGGATTGGGTTAAAACTATAAAAGTTTGGGGCTCATCCGAAAAACCACTCAAATTAGCCGAAATAAAAAAGGCTCAAAAATCTTAAGAATTCTATGATAAAAATTGAGTTGACGAATTCGTCAAACGGAGTAATCCGAAAAGTAACCGATACTCGATCTAATCATGAAAAAACAGAAGAGCTTAAAGTTTATAAAACTGACAAAGAAACTAATCCTAATTCGTTTGACGACATCATTGATTTACTTCAAGATATTTCTAACGATTTAGGATTAGAACTGGGTTCGGATTTTGATGCTGAGCAAATTGAGTTTTATGTTGATTGGGGAGAAAAATATCAACCTAAAGTGGCAGAAATAGATGAAAGAATCAAAGAATTAAATTCAGAGATTAAGAGTCTAAAAGAGTTAAAAAAGGTCTTAATAGAAAATGCCAATAATGTCTAAAAATGTTTTTATCGTTAAATGTGGTAGAGATTCATTTGAGCGCAGTTTTGTAAGGAAGAAAAATTCCGACGTAATAAATTTTTACGAAATACATCAGAAACTGACTAATAATGATTCCTCTAAGATACCACCATCTGACGATATAGTGAATTTCCAAATAGTTAAAAAATTAAACAGATTTCGTTTATGTAGAAAGACTGATTTTATTTATATGCTTAGTGAAAATATCGACTCAGAATTTATCGATAGATTGAAAGGATTTTTTGAAGGATGCTACGTTCCAGTTTACTATCATTTGTTGATAGATACTAATATAGAAGACGAATTACTTCTATCTGAATTTGATTCCGCAACCCAAATCGAATATGATAAAAACCCAAATCCTTGATAAACGAAGTATTTGCCATGCATTATTAACTTCTACTTACGATCCAGAAGTGATGATTCCAATAAAAGGAATTATAGAAGAAGTTTACTTCGAAGAAAATATCCCAGTATATTCAATACGAATTATCAAATTCTACGATAACATCCATTTCCTTAAGGTTAACTTTATAGGGAAATCTTTCCTTACAAATTATAAAGGAAAACCAAAACCAATACAAATACCTAAAGAAATCAAAACCATCACAGAAATGGAGAATTGGTTAGGTGAATCTTCTAAATATCGATTTTGTATTGAATCAAATTTAGTAGTGAAAACTAAAAATGAGATGATGGAACTATTTAATCGAATAGGTGAATATCTCATACTACAAAAATTACGAGCAATTCGTAAAATAGTCCTCAGAACTCCTTATGATGGACCACTAAAACTTAACTCTACTGCTGAATATTCAATAAGAATAGAACGAGCATTTTCAGATTTATTTGTTACTGCCGATGAAGCTAAAAAGTTCGTTGAGAATATCGGGTAGATATATAATAAAATAGTCTTTAATATCATGCCTTTATCCGATAGTGAATATCAAAAAACTAATCCTACTCAGAATGGTTCTTCGAAATCTACTGGGATGAGAGTTGGTACGTATTATAGCAGTCCACTTAAAGATTTTCCAGGGCCAGATCCTCTTCAATCTAAAGATAAAAAGAAAAAATATGAAGGTATTGACCGACAAGGTAGACCATCTATTTTTAACCGATATTCTATTTTCTTTGTTAATCAACAACAATCTGGAGCTAAAAAACCTGAAGATTATATAGATTCTCCTAATCGTATCAAGGATGAGGCATTGCAAAAATTAAGAACTAATCCTACTTGTTCTAATATTATAGCTTGGAGTCGTCAAAAAGCTTCTAATGCAGTTGAATATGCATGGGAAGATTTTCTTTGGTGTAAAAACTACGGTAGAGTACCAAACAACTATATGATAACTCTTAGAAGATTTAAAATTCCTCCAGAAGATGATTTATTTGATGTAGGAAAGAACGTTAATCCGGATATTTCTCGAATGGTTTCTTGGGTAGACGGAGAAACCAATAAATGGGAGAGCGTAGGACTTAAATGGACACATAAATTAAATTTTAAACCATTAGAGGCTGAATTACAAAAGAAAGAAACACAACCTGGAGCAGGTAATGAGGCTGGTGCATTTGAAGGTTTGCCTGGTGGTGGAATGATTAAAACTCTAATGTCAGTAACTGATACTGCATCTTCTACTGCATCTAGAACGAGTAATAAAAATACTATGGGTTTTGACCCATATCAAAACGAGAACGTGGTTTTTGGTCCTATTGATGTTATAAAGAAAATGATGGTTAGAGATGCCGGATTAGAATTTGCTCAAGAAATGACAGTCGTATTTGAATATGAATTAAGAAGTATAGATGGAATAAATCCTAGAGTTGCAATGTTAGATTTACTTTCAAACGTGATGATATGTACGATGAACCGAGGTACTTTCTGGGGAGGAGATGTTAGATATTATGGAGGAAATCCTCGTAGAATGAAACCAATTGGAGACCCTGATAAATTAGCTGCTGGTGATTATAGTGGATATTTTGATTCTTTAGTTACCGGTTTAACTTCTAAACTTAGTGGATTAGCTGGTGGTAAGGCTATAACTTCACCAGAAGGTGCAATAAACCTGGCTAAATCTATCGGTGGTAATATAATGTCTCAAATTGCTGGTGGTGCATTAGATAAAATGGGTCGACCTGGTATACAAGCTCTTAATGCTTTACTTTCTGGTGAATCTACTGGAGAATGGCATTTAATGGTTGGCAATCCAGCAAATCCTATAATATCAATAGGTAACTTAGTATTAACAGAAACGGAAGTCGATGTTTATGGAGCATTAGGTTTTGACGATTTTCCTTCAAAAGTTAAAATTACTTGTAAATTAGCACCGGCTAGACCTAGAGATAGAACTGAAATTCTTGGAATGTTTTCTAGAAATGGTAGAACTTATTTAACTACGGCACCACAAACAACTAAATATGCTGGTAATGTTAAAAAAGGAGGTTACAACGGTGGTAAAACTCCAAAAGGTCAATCTAAAGGAGATGTAATGAAAGAAACTAATTTTAGTACGATTCCTAATAGTTTTATTACTTCGAGATTTCCTAATCATGCTGCTGCTAATATCAAAAACGCAGCAATAACAATAAGATAACAAATGAAAATCCATTTATTCGATTTAAAATCTGAAATGCAAAAAGAAGGCATTAAGATGATAGATTTTCTTGAAAATAATTTCAAAGTTAATTATGCAGATACTAATTTAGAAATAGAAAAGGTAATGCTTATTGAAGAGCATCATCTATGTAGACCTGATTTAATATCTTACGAATGTTATAACTCGGTTGATTATGTTGATATTATTTTAAAATTTAATCAGATAACAAATCCATTTTCTATGGAATTGCACGAGTTTATGGTTATACCTTCTTTATCTTCAGGATTAAAATTTTATAGACAAGATAAATTATCGGTTAGTAAAGAAATATTCGACACTAAAGCATTGTTCTTAGACCCAACAAAAGCAAGTCAAAAAGATATTGCTAGAATAGCACAATTACAAAAGATCGCTAATAAACGAGCTAATGGAGCTACCGAAATAAAACCTACAAATCTTTTACGAAACGGAGAAGTTCCATATATGACCGACGGTGAAAATATCATTTTTGCTCCATCAATGTCTAATTTAGGAAAAAACTCACAAACTACTAATTAATGAGCAGTAATATAGAAAGAAGTATATTATCGATAATAGATCCAAAGATAAAAGTCGATAAAATTACACAACAAGATACAGAATCTAAAAAGGCTCAGGATGATGCCGCTACCTCAGTCGATCCGACAGTTAACACGAAGAATACTTCTCGATTTGGTGCATATATGCCTCTAATTATGATAAATACTAGTAGGTTCGATCAGGACCAAATTACTAATATGGTCCTTGATTTATCTAATCATATACCTACTATATCAGTGGCATTAAATGATTCAGAAGGTAAGCTTGCATTAGATGCTCCTACTGATGGAGATGTTATATCGTTATATCTTAAACCGCCAGATGACAATAACCAAAAACCTATCCGTATAGATTTTGACATATTGGATGTTTCTGGAAGTCCAGCATCTCAATCATATTCTTTTCGAGGTTTAATGAAAATTCCTGGATTATTGGCAGAAAGATGTAAATCATTTCCAAAAGGAAATTCATTTGACCATCTCCAAACTATGGCAGAAGACTTAAAAATCGGTTTTGCTTCTAATGAAACTTCTACCGACGATTCAATGACTCGACTATGTGCATTCGATACATACGAACACTTTATACAAAAGACAATGAAATCCGTGTACAAAGACGACGATTCATTTTTTACTTGGTATATTGATCCGTATTACTATTTTTGCTTAGTTAATGTCAATAAACAATTCGACACAGAAGATAAACCAGCAGAAATAAACATAAGCATGACTGCTCAAGTAAGTGGTGGATATAATCAACAAGAAGCAAAAGATTCAGTTAAAGGTTCTCTATTATTAACTAATCGATCAGATCGAATGGGTACCAACGTATTTATTGAGAATTGGTCTCCTAATAATAAATCAGCTGCAGTTGTAGCAAAAAATGGTTACAAGAGATATTCTCAATATATAGATATTGATGACCAAGGAAAACCAGAATATGTAAGTACTTTCGTAGATCCATTAACAACTAAAGGTGCCGAAAAAGAACAGATACTACCTAAAGGTCGTAAAGGTGATGACAATTACAAAAAGCAAGTAAAATATAAATGGTTAGGAAAACAATCTTCGGATAACGTACATCCTAACTACATATTTTCTTCTCTTCTTAATTATCAAAATATGGAAGAGATTAACAAAACTAGCATTGACATAGAATTAGCCGGGATGAATTTTTACTTATATCGATATATGACCGTTCCGGTTGCAATATATGAAGGTGCGGCTAAAGATCCAGTAAGAATGGAAAAACTAAAAAATCGAGATACCGCAGTAGGTGAAGATAAAGGTTATGACAAAGAATCAGATGAAAACTCCGTTGTTGGTGATAGAGCTAGTGAAGGTGGAGGTACCCAAGGCAAAGAAAGAATTGGAGGAGATGGTAGAGACCAGATAAAAAACGAGCATATGACAGGTAATTATGTGATAAATTCGATAAAATATACGTATGCATCTCCTGGTCCAGTAAAAATGAAAATGAATCTCATAAGACGAGAATGGAATATCCCTGCTAAAAATAAAAATTACTAATGCCGTTATCATTAAAAAGTTCTAAATATACCGATCCTGGTCTTAATAAATTTAAAAAGACTAATTTGCATTTTGCTACAGATCCGTATCTGTTGTATCAAGATCCAACATGGCTTGGTTTTAAGCTGTTGTTTTTCTTTAATCAACCAGATGGTAGATTGTTGTGTTATAATGAAGATGTTCCTAATACGGCTTATAGCTATTTGAATAGCATCGGAGATATTGCGAGAGCAAAGTATCTTAAAAAATTCGTAACTCATTTAGAAAGCATAAATAAAACTACTCCTTGGTTTTTTCAATCGGTCGATGGATTAGGTGAAGCGTGGAAACGTGGATTTAATGAAGATGAATTTAAAGCAGTATTACCGAACGATCGAAAAATATCTATTGATTGTTTAGAATCTATCGATTTGAGGATGTCTGCTCTTATGGATTTGTATCGAAAAGCTTGCTTTGATTGGAAATATCGTAGAGAAGTAGTTCCTTATAATCTAAGAACTTTTACTGTTTATATTTATGTGTATGAACTTAGAACTATTAATCGTGAAGGAAAACCTTCACCATCTGGTTTGTTAGATCTTTCTAGAATGGCCGGTATTCCTGATATCAATGCAGAACAACAGAAGCAAAACGAAACTCTTTTAGGTAAAGACCCATATGGAAATGATTCTAAAAAATCACCAATAAGTCAAATAAAAGATAAAGCTCAAGCGTTCGGGAAAGATCCGATCAAAGGTATCAAAGATGCCATATCGCCGTCAGATGGTAACGAATCGGCAAATACTATAAATCCATACATTAATAGATTTTTATTCAAATTTGGTAACTGTGAATGGTTACCAGATGAATCGAATGTTCATCTTACTAAAGTAAGTTCTGCAGGAGATGATTTGGCTACCGTACAAAAAGTAGTTTTCAATTATAAGGAAGTAGAAGAAGTCAATCTATATAACATTTATTCAAACGATCAATTTATTCAAGATTCTATTATTAATCTTTTAGATGGAGCTGCAATGGACAACAGTTCATTAGCAGGTTCACAAACTAAAGGTACAGATAACACCTCTATATTCGGGCAATTACAAAGTGGAGACGACCCGACAAAAATGTCATATGGATTATCTTCGGTATTGAATCCTAAATATAACGCAATACTACCATTTGCATCGTTAGCTGCTGATAAAATAGAAAGACTTATTAGTTCGGCTGTAGGTAAATTGTTAATGGGTAACATCTATGGATTCTCAGCTACTACTGCTGGAGGTTTGGCAGCTGGAGCATTAACCGGAGATCCGAGTGCAATAGTTGCTGCTGGTGAAGCATTATTAAATTCAGGACCTAGTAAGTCTTTACGAAACGCTACTGAGGATAGAGTTAGTTTAGGTAATATTTACGGATAACAAAACAATACTATACAAATCGCATATAATATACAATGATAGACGACAAAAATGCACACGAAGACGACTTACTAGCTACAACTTGGCTAGGAGAAGTTATGGATGTAGCTGATCCACAAAAAATGGGTCGAATCAAAGTTAAAGTTTTTGGAAAACTAGATGATATTCCAGTTGGAGATATGCCATGGGCCTATCCTGGTAATAATCATACCGGTGGTTCTAAAACTGGTGGTGGATTTTACTCTGTACCTAAAGTAGGTTCTTTAGTTTCTATCAAGTTTGATTGTGGTAACTTACAACATCCTGAATATTTTTTCTTACAAAATATATCCGACGAACTTAGAGACGAAATCAAAGGTTCCTATACAAATGCACATTCATTACTTTATGATACAATAACCGAAGGTTTCGTTAAAGTTTATTTTACTGAACAAAAGGGTTTGATGTTAGATTACAAAACGAGTATCATTAATATTTTACCTGATAAATCGATAGTCTTAGAAAATGCATCTAAGAAAGGTAGGATTGAAATGTTAGACGATGGTACCTTAAATGTTACTCATACAAACGATATAAATATTACAGGAAATAACAACTTAGTAATTAAGATTGATGTAGATGCCAATATAACAATTCACGGAAATACCACTATCAATACTGACGGAAATACTACAATTCAATCTTCTGGTAATATAGTATTAGACCATGGAGGTAATTTAGATTTAGGACAAGGAGGTCTACAAAAAACTATGTTAGGTGAATCATTTATGGCATTATTCAATAAACACACTCATACAGGTAATTTAGGTTCTCCTACCTCAGCACCTAATCAACCAATGGGCGATCCAGAATTATCAGATACCGTAAAAAATAAATAAAAATGCCATTAGATAAACCTACATTCAATCAACAAATCCATAAAGCTTATGCGGATGGATGGAAAAAATTTATTGCTGTTTTAGATGCCAACGCTGCATCTCAAAATCCAGTAGCAAAACCTCAACCAGTTGCAATCGAACAAGCAGCCGATGTATTTGCTAATCAAGTAGCCGATGCGATCGATGCATATATCAAATCAGCAACAGTTACAGTTAATGCTGGTATAGATGTTATTGCTACAATTAGTGCAACTGGTGGAACCGGAGCTGGAACTTCTACTCCTTCTGCTGCAGGTGGAACTGGTGGAAATTCACCTTTAGGTAAAACTGCTGAAGGAACTGCTACAATTTCCTAAGATGACTTGGATATATAATCAAATACTACAATAATCTTTAACCTTCTAACATCTAAAAAATGCAAGAACTAAAAACGCCAAATGGCGAATTTGATTGGGACACTTTCGAATCAGAAAATCCTACAAAACTTACAATAAATAACAGAATCAAAAAACATTCTGGAGATTCTTCTAAAATTTATTGTTCAGCACCTTATGCTCAAGAATTATATGAGCTTTATGAAGGTTCTCTTACTAATTTCGTTGAACCTAAAACCGGTTCAGTAGTTCAAGGAACCGTAGTTTCTATTAATGCAGATCATGCAATTATCGACATCAATTGGCGAGAAGATGCAATGATTGAGCTAAGAAAAGAAAATCCAGAATACCTTAAATACATTCAAGTAGGATTCCCTATTGAAGTAATTATTGATCGAGTTGGTACAACCCACACAAATTCAGTATATAACATCCAAGCTTCTTATTCTAAGAATATTATCGCTAAGAAACGAGATGAGTTACTTGATGCAATTGGAAAACCAATGGCTTACCTTGGAACTGTTACTGAATTAATCCATGGAGGTTACTTTGTAAATATTGCAGGAGTTCAATGTTTCATGCCAGGTTCGCTTGGTGGAATGAACAAATTGATCGACTTTGATGCTCTTATAGGCAAATCACTTTATGTTACCGCTATAAATTACTCAAAAGAGAAAGATTATATCGTTGTATCTCATAGAGAATATCTTAAAGCTTTAGTACCACAAACTATAGCAGAATTACAAATGGGTATCTTATACAAAGGATTTGTAACTGGATGTTCACGTCACGGTATATTTGCTGAATTCAATGGTTGTTTAACTGGACTTATTGGTAGAAATGATATTCTTCCTGAAAATGTTGATAATTTTGATGCACAAAAAATCAAACCAGGTGATGAGATTGAATTCTATATCAAAGAAGTTATTGACAACGATAAAATTGTACTTTCTCAGAAAGTTATCGAAGTTCAACCATCTGCATGGGATGATATCGAAGATAGATATAAAGTTCCATCAACAGTTACAGGCAGAGTAAAAAAGATCGTTAGATATGGTGCTTTCGTAGAGATTGAACCTAAAATAGTTGGTCTACTTCACAAAACTTATTTAAGTGAAGACATAGAATTAGAAGTAGGTCAAGAAATTGACGTTAAAATAACTAGAATCGATAAAGAATCTAAAAAAGTTGATTTTGCTATGTAGCCTTCTGGAATATATAATAAAAGAAAGCTATAGATGAATTTTAACTCTTACAATTTAACTGCTTTATTTGAAAAATCTTTAATTCGCATAACTGCTGATTTTGAATCTACTAAAGAGCCTAAATCAGCAGTTTCCGAATTGTCTAAATTACTTAAGACAAAGATTTCTCCAAATGAAGCTTCTTCGTATAATTTCCAATTGAATAGGACTGAAGATGGTGTATATCATTTTTCTACCAGCTTCATGTTGTGTAGAGACGCTAGATTAATTACTATCGACTTATTAAAATGGATTGAGCGAAATGGCTCTACCGGAAGAAATGACAATTTCTTCGTAGATCTGAAATTTTTAGATGAAGAGAAAGGACCTTTTAAAGGAACTCTATTTTCAACTGCTACAAAAATAGACAATATTGACAAACTTAAATTTATTTTAGAGTTTGATGAAGACAAAGTCTATAAAGCCTTTCCTTCAAGAAAGGACTCATTTAATTCGCAATCAATAATAAGATTCGAACCTACACAAAAGTTTATACCCAAAGAGGCAGAATCCGTAGATCCAAGAGTTTATGATATTCCATCTACTCAAAATTGTGGTATCAACTTCGAAACACTTAATCAAGGATTCTTGAGAATGCAATATATTGGTGGTTTAGGGTACCAATCAAAAGTTGGCTTAGTTCTAGATACAATAAATCAATTTATCGTTACTTCATGGGATTGTGTGTTGAACAAATCATTTACAAAAGAAAATCTTAAAGCTTTTGAAAAGGCTATTGCAGTAAAAGAAAAGATTAGACAATCATATTTAGATTACGCATTATTTAAGAAAAATTTCCCAAAAGTTAAATTTACTGCAGATTTGATTTCTGACCAAAAGGTATTAGAATCATATTACAATATTCTTCGAGATAGATTTTATACAATATTTACTAATTGTGAATTTTCTAATTCTGAATTTGAAATTAATTACGATTCAACATTATCGGTTATACAAATCCGAGATGCTAAAATTAAATGCAAAGAAATAGAAGGTTTAGAATTTATCAGTTGCGAAATCAAAAATGGAATTTTTCATAGATCAGATTTCTACGATTGCAAAATAGACGATGCAACACTTGTACAATCTAACATTTACTTAGATTCAATTGTTACAAAATGTAATTTGATGAATTCATTTTCGAATCGAACTACTGAGTTGATTGATTGTGAGTTCAATGGAATGAATGGAGTACTAAATGGTAAAATGACCAGAGGTATATTCAAGAAAGGAAAAATAGGCCTATTTGCTGATGTATCAAAAGACACAACGGTAATACAATACCAGTCGCTAAAATCAGGTTACGTTGTTGCTGGTGACCAAATCATTATACCTACAAAAAAATTTGACCAACTGTGACGAATGACGAATTCATAGCAAACGTACAACAGGAACTTTCTGTTGCTTGCGCATTACCTTTTACTGTTCCTATTCCTGAAATAAACCGAATCATTAAATATTCGGCTGATTGGTTCTATAAGAAATATGAAGATGCAGTAGAAGAGAGATATTATTTTATTACGACAGCGTTGTTTAAACAAACTCAATTCAAAACTGATCGAACTGTTACTATGCCTGACTGTGTATTTTCTGTTTGGCAATTAAAAAAGCTAAAAGAAGATTTCGGTAGAGCAATGTCATTTGATGGTACTGCCGATTTTGGTATTGAGAGATTGTTTCTTTCGGATTCTGTATCATTAGGACAAGGTACGGAAAACTTAATGTACTATACATTAAATATGTATTGGATGGATGTTGCATCTCATATTATTAATCACACGATTAGTTTCAACTACAACCGAAATTCTCATAGATTATTTATTGGTGGAGCAACTCCAGAAAGAGATTGTGTTGCCATGTGTTATGCAAAAATACCATTAGAGCATTTGATGAATGATGAGATATTCTATAGATATGTAGTGGCTAAATGTAAAGTTCAACTTTCTCGTATTCTTGGTACTTTTGATTTTAATCTACCTGGTGGAATAAAAATTAACTACGACCTAATAAGAGACGAAGGTAAAGAGGAAATAGAAAAAATAGAAACTGAAGTAAAAGAAGACGAAGGAATGGATTTTTTCTTTACTTCTGGAGGTTCGTAATAAATAAACTACTAATATGGCAATAGATTTATATTTCAAAATGGACACATATCCATATTACGATGCTGACGAAATAGAGATTAATGATAGAGTTGAATTACTTCTACAAGAACTAGAAATGATTTTAACTACTCCTAAAGGGAGTGTATTAGGCGATCCTGATTTTGGAGTTTCTCTTGATTCATACATATGGACGACGTCAAAAGGATCTTCACACATAAAACAAGATGTAGATTATCAAATTAATACGTACATATCTAACGACACATTAAAAGACATAGATTTAGATATGGATGTTAATTTCGTTAAAGGCGAGATTTGGGACACTATATATCTTGATATATTAATAGACGGTACAAAGGTTGCTGGTTACGCGGTTGAACCATAAATAAAAATATAAAATGAAATTTTTAAATCCAAATAAATTATCATTCGAGGAAATACAAGTTTCTATTAGAAACTGGTTAATCGAAACATATAGCCAAGCTGAAGCAGTTTTTTCTAAGTCTTCGCCATTTGGACAAATACTTGCAGTAATACAAGAATTTGGTCAATTGATATTTTACTATATTGAAGATGCGATAGTTGAATCAAACATATATACGGCAACAAAACAAAGATCGATATATGGAATGGCTAGATTGACTGGACATAATCCTACTAGATCCATTTCGGCTCAAGGAACAATTAACATAAAAATAAAACCCGGAGCAGATGCACCAATCAATGCTAGTTATATCTTAATATTAGATAAAACTAAAATTACGTGCATAAACAATAATAAGAAATATTTTGTACAACTAGGAAACATTAATGGAAATTTAAGAATTCCTCTAAATTCCACAGAAATAACACCGTTAAAAGTTATTCAAGGGGAATTAGAAAGCCAAACATTAACTGGTACTGGATTAGCTTTACAATCATTTACAGTTCTTTCTAAAAACACAATTGAAAATGATTTAATTTATATTACGGTAAACGGTGAAACTTATGACATCATAGATTCGTTATATGACATGAACAAAGGAGATAAAAAATGCATAGTTAAAACTGGTATCTCTGGAGGAATAGACATTTATTTTGGTAATGAAGATTTTGGAACTATACCACCTTTAGGATCTACGATAAATGTACAATATGTTAAGACTGATGGATTTTCTGGTAATGTGTATTCTAAATCATCTTCTATACAATTCAAATTCGAAGATATGGGATATACTAACACTGGAGAAGAAGTAGATTTGAATAAAGTATTAAATGTATCTATTGAAAAACCTTTAATATTAGGTTCTGATTCCGAAAATCCTGAATTGACGAAATTAATAGCACCTAAAATGAGTAGGTCTTTTATATTAGCTAATTCTGACAATTATATTAATTATCTTTCTCGATTTAATTATGCTTATGTCGATGCATACAATACATTCGATGATGATTATATTGCCGACGATAATGTAGTGTACTTATTTTTGATTCCGGATATTGCTAAAAGACTAACAACTAATTCTGATTATTTTACTACAAAACTTCAAAATTTTTACTTAGATTCGGATGAAAAGCAAGCTCTTATTGATTTTATTGATATGAGCGGTAGACAGGTTATGGGTACAGAATTACAGATAGTAGATCCTATTATTACAAAATACGTAGCAAATATTTATTTACGAATATATGATTCAGTAGATCAGAATACTTTAAAAGGAGACATTCTTTCAAAATTAACAGATTATTTACTTAAGGTAAAACGAAGAGATAAAATACCTAAGTCAGATATAATTGCTTTGATAGAAAACGTTAAAGGAGTAGATTCGGTTAATATGTCTTTCGTATCTGAAGCTAATGAAAGAGCAATAATCGACGGATATTATGTACAGAAAGTTACCTCAATTGACAAAGTAAGAGGAATCACCATAGTAACCGATAATCAAATAATGTTAAAAACGGATGAAGATCCAAATTTAGGATTAGACGATTTTGGAGATATTAAAATAGGATTAAACGAACAACCTATAATTAGAGGTGGCTGGTATGATCGATTTGGAAATTATTATGATGATGGTATATCTCATAATCAATATTCATCCGTTAATCTAGTGGTCAAAGAAGTTATCAGAGAATCATTATCGATCAGAATGATGAATAACACGAAAACAAATTTAAAGTAATGTACAAAGATTCGATATATAATAAAATAATTCAAGACTCGGAAAAAAGAGTAGATAATGGATATGATTACTCAAAAAATGGGTTGATAAATAAATTCGTTTCCCCTTCATTATACGGAAATCCAAGAATTGCTAATTTCCTAAACCGAATTGATTTATTACTAATAGAACTAACAGATTCAGTGAAAAAGGTTCAATTCTTTTTTAATTACACAATCGACAAAAACGATAGAAGATATAACATATAATGTATCAAAACTTAAAATTTTTTAATAAAAAAGGAGAATATTGCAATTTTGATTACGATCAAATTAACGATAAATGGACTGGTCGAATAGATCTGCACACAATATCGGAAGGGTTGATAGAAAATGAACAACTGTACATATTAGAGGAAGTTGTTGATTCGGCTACCGGATATCCTCAACTAGTTTATCCACATACTAATTATGTTGCAAATCCTCAATCAGTTAGGGACGAAGGTATTAATGCAGGATTCAATCCTAAATTACCAGTACCAGAAATTTTCTTATACGAAGTAACGGATACTGAATTTGTTCATTTTGAACAGAAGAATTTAGGAAAATTAGATTACGATCCAAGTCAAATAAATTTACCTACCGGTGTTAAATCTAGTTCAGTCATAAATTCGAAAGCTTTACAAATTAACATTGCTTTTCAACCAAGTCATGAAAATAAATTTAGTTCAATTTTATATTTATGGGATGAAACCGGATTAATATTTGCAGAAATAGAAATATATGGAGAAGGAGAGGAAGAAGATGAAAGATTAAAATCTTTATTAATGTCATTAGGTAACGATATACTCCCTTCAGATTCTATTATATTTGATGCTTCCGATGTAAACGAAGAAGGAACTGATTGGCAATTAATAAATAGAAAACGAAAAGAACTTCTACTTGAGTATCATAACATATTTCCTTATATGGGTTCATATAAGGCCATTATCAATATCCTTAAATTTTATGGATATCAGAATGTTAGGCTTAAAGAATATTGGAAAAACGTAGATGCAACTGCACCAAATTTTGGAAAATATCGTCAGACTGATATTACCGATATTTTTTCTACTACACCAGATCCTCAAATATCTCGTTTGCTGCCAAGTAAAATATATCGTAAAACTGGTAAGTTTGGTTTATTTTATGACATAACAGTAGAATCTGGTGAATATGATGATGATGGTCTTCCTATAGCAGTAGAAGTATATGAATTTACTCCCGAAGAAGTTCTTACTAAAATATTCGCTCTAAAAAAGAAATTAGTTCAATATTTCTTACCAATAAATACTCATATTGTAGATATAACTGGAGAAGCAATATACTTTGCTCAATATAAAATTAACAACGTTATATCTAGAAATCGAATCGATTCAATATCGATGGGAATTCATCCAAAATACGAAATATATCCTAGCGAAAGAGGTTATATTCAAGACTTACGTGCACTTGAATTTTTAGGAGCACCAATAGGGCCTGATGTTTCGGCTGAAGGATATTCAAATTATTTAGTATGGAGATTTTACGTAGATTCAAATATAATAACTGTTGGTAATGAAAAAATATCGACTCAAATAAAGTATACAGATCCTACGATACCATATACTTACAACGGAGGTTATGATGTGTATTTTAATGACGTTAGACGAAGCACAAACAATTATTCTATAACAGAGATTTGTGCTAGATTAGCAGAATCCATAAATAATCCTACATACAATCCATTAAATACTCAATCTGATTTAGATTATATAAAGGCTAATGTTTATGCATATCCAGAATTAGATAATCCGGGTTGGGTTCGTATAGTTTCTAGAGGACCTGTTCCTGGAGCAAGTTCAATTACCACACCTACTATAATTTTTGATTGTTCAGTTTTAACTGGAACTCCTCTAACGTATCCAAACAGTCAATACACTACTGCGATAATATCGAGTGCAACTGGTACTTATGGAGCTACTGGTTCGCCTATATCATTATACACTGCAGCATATGTAGGATATTTTAATGATATGAATTTACCAGTTAGTAGTCTTTCTGATGCACCAAATATTTCTATCGGATATCCAATCATATTAAAAAATAAAACTTTCGATATTACTTGGGAAAATGCAATTGCTAATTTTAATCAAGTTGATTCGATAGGTTCTACCTTTTCTACTTTGTATTCTCAATTCAATAACTCGTTTGATATTATTGGTTGGACTGGTTCGACCGGTATAGTAACTCCTATAACTATCGGAGTAACTGGATTTCCTAATGGATTTCCTCATCAATTAACATATTCATGGGAGAACATTGGTTATATGGGCTATCATGAAATGCAATGGATAATATCAAAAGCTGAAGACGAAACTCCTGCATACTTATTTGATACCGGACAAAAGACGGTATATGAATTAAATGAATTTGGTATAAATTTACCATATGTTGGTAAATATGATGTAGAACTTAGATTATGGGACATGTTCAATAATCAAGCCTATACCACTAATAAACAACAGATAGAAGTAGAAGCAAGTGAAGCGGATTTTATTGGTTGGTACACAAAAAGAGAATTAGAATATACATTAGATGACGTTAGAAGAGAAGTTCAAAGCGATGAAACTTACAATCGTGTAGGTTCTTCTAGTCAATGGCTTACTCCTGCTCCTAATCAATATATTACATGGGACGAATATGCATCTACATGGGATTTGCCATTTCAACCTAACGAAGCCATAGAAATGGCTGAGATTACTGGAAATTCATTAGATTCAATAGAATTCTATCAAACGATGACTAATCCTATAGATAATCCTCTAGTCGATCGATATCCTTATAGATTTAACTTGATTGGAAATATACCTACGTGGAATGATGCATATCATTTATGGTGGGACAATACAGGAACTAGAATAACAGAATGGAAGATAACAGGTACAACCGGAATAGGTTCAACCAGTGGTACGATATGGCTGACTCGAGCTAACTCGATGTTAAACTTAAGTAAAAATAAATATTACGAAATAGGTCCTACTGGATGGACTGGTCCTACTAGTACATTGATACCTTCTGGAACTACTGGAGATATTGCTTATATTGAATCCTTAAAGAAAACTTTCACTCATGATGGAACTCTTTGGAATTATGTAATTGATGAATTGGAAGTTGTAAATGTAGATTTTATTTCGGGTGGAACTGAAAAGGACAACGTATTAGCAACTGCTAAAGCTTTAAATGAATATTCTCCTACTAGTAAAATATTCAAAGACTTTATATATTACTATAACGAAGAATATGATGCAAGTAATGCTTTAATTTCGTATGTTAAAGCGGTTTCAGTTGGATTTGATAAATACGGTAGACATCGAATGGATTACGATAACTTTTCTGGTGAAACTAATTCTTATGATACTACATATTTTGGATATTTAGGAGACATTCCTACTCACTTTGAAATTTATCAAATTCCTTCAGGATCTACTGGTGCAACTTTTACCGTACAATATAATGAAGGTACTACTGCTTCTTACGAATATATAATAGGTTCAACTTCATTAAAAGACTTAGTTAAGGAATTAAATGGGGTAACGGCTCAAGCTTTACCTGTAATCGGCGATTTTGTTTATAATATGGTTTATGGTTCTCCTGGTTGGATTGGTGGTGGAGGTCCTAGCTCTTTTACTGAAGTTAAGTTACAAGGAGTTGCTAAAAGATTTACTGAACCACAATCGATTACTACGACATTTGGTACTGGAGTAAATGGTACTTGGATGGGTCGATCACTTATTAAAAATCCATCATGGAATGATATTAGAATTTTAAAATATCAACAGGAATTACCAATATTAACCTCAGTTAACTTTACATATGATTCATCTAAGATGGTAGGTAAAACTAAATTCACTTGGCTGCTACAAAAAGACGACGATACTTCGTTTGAGGATATATATTACAATAATCCATATTTCTCATATATGTTTACTTTAAGAGGAAGCTATTCTTTATCGTTAACTATTGAAGATTCTAATGGTAATAAGAAAACAATTAAAAAACAAGAAATAATAAAAATCGTCTAAAAAATGGCAATACAATTAACAACAATCAACGGTACTGATTCAATCGCAGCTACCAGAATTACAATCAATGATAACTTTGCTACTCTAAGTGATTCGTTGAATTCCGTATTACAAATGGTTAATATATCTACTGGAGCGTTTGATAATACAACATTCGGATCTAATCCACAAATCAAAACAGGGTCAATAATTGCCGGTAATGGAATTACTGTAACCAGTGGTGATATTGTTTTATATGGAGGTAACGTAAAAGTAGGAACTAATGCATATTTAGAATTTGGACCAAGTTCTGGGTGTACAATAAAAAGAAGCTTAAAACAATTAGGTGGCGGTGCTACTACATATTTTATGGATTTTTCTTCTGCAATAGGACCGACTGCAGGTGGTAACATCACTGGAATAATTTTACCTAGACAAACTACTACATTCATTAAAACCATACAAAATCCTGAATTAGGTTCTCTAGCTTATGACACAACTCAAAATTGTTTAGCTTATTGTGTTGGAACTACTACCACTCCTGGAGCAACTGGTACTTGGAAAAAGATTTCTGCGACTGGAGCAACTGCTCTTTAATAAAACAAAACTTTTAAATGGCAACACCATTAATTAATCCTCTTAGAATATCTGGAGGGACATTCTATACATTTTCATCTGCAGTAGCTGACATACAAAAGACTTTTACTGATGACGATGCAAGATTCGTTTTCTCTAAATTTGCTCTTCTTAATATTCCAGATGTAGCTACTCCAACTTCTAACCACGAAAATTACGTGGTATGGGAAGGGTTAGGTGGTGAATTAACTGGAGGAACTTCATCAGTACCTTCATTGTCAGGAGACAATAACATAAATATAGCTCAATCTTTTCAAAACTATGTTCTTAATTTTGAAGAGGAAATTCTTCAAGGAACTAACACCACGGTACAAGCTTACGACCCTTCACAAACTCATACAGTATCAGAAAGAATATTTTGGAGATGGATGGCTCAATTAAACACAATTCGTTTTAGAGACGCATCAGTTGCAGAATCTACTACTAATTTTAGATATGTCGAAGAAGATCCAACTCAATACTATAATAAAGTAGTTAGATATATCGGAGATATTGATGTTGTTAATAATGTTTCTAGAGGAGGTAATGCTTATTCTGAAATTTATATCAATATTCCAACTAATCACGGTGGTACACCTTTAGTTATGTGGAAGACCTATGAGGATCCTAATTATGGACCTAATAGAACTTGGAATAATGGCAATACTTTTATTTCAGGTAGAACTATATCATCAGTACATCCTAGTGGATTAGATTTAAGAGCATATTATGATGACGATCAAAGTTTATCATATAACACTTATTCTGCATTTGGAGTAACCGGAAACTGGTCTGGATTTGTTGCTTTACCTGGTGGCGGATCATCTAAACCTGTTTTACTTTCTCATATGGATGGTATTATTTTAGATTTTGATGCTAATAGCTATTCTCCTATTGTAAATGATGGTACTATATCAACAATCGACGAATTTAATGCTACGACTGCTGCTCCTGATTTTTCTTTTAATGCAGCTTTAGTTTATTATGATTCGTATTCTGCTTCTAATTCAGGACAAAAAGCTACTAACTTATATGGAATTTTAATTTTAGACGATTATATTAATTCCGCAGTTGGTAATAGCTATATCAAAAGATTTGATAAATACAAGCCTAATAATATTACTAAACTTAATGGTAATAGTTACAGTTTAAAAATAGACATTAAGTTTGATTCAACAGTTATAAACGCTGGAGTAGAAACACTTATTAATGATTACAATACATTTTCGATGGATTTATTCATTGATGCATCTACTCGTTTACAAGAAGCTGCTGCAATGTTTATCGATTCGGAATTAGAAATTATTACAATCAAAAATAGATTGAAAAATTTAGAAAATTTCTATTTTACTCAAGAAGAACTTACTACTTTATCTCAGAGATTATCTGATTTAGAAAAAAGTCTTAATAATGCTAAACTTTCATTTTCTTCTAGTACAACTTTATTAGATTTGATTAATGTAAATGCCGATAACATTGAAAATTTACTTTCTGGTAAATTATCAGTTAATTTAACATACAATACTAACGTTCTCAAACAAGGTTCAGGTGTATTTTTAGATAGATCAGTCCCTAATCAAGTAACTATAAGTAACAAATTACAAGGAGTTAATGCGTTTTCTCAATGTAGAAACACGATAAATACTATAAACACATTAGGTACATTACGTACTGATTATGCAAATGGAATAGATCCAACTGACACATATCTAAACAATGTATTAGTTCTAGGCGAATTTTCAAATTATTATCGTCATCGAAGCACATCTCATCCGAATGTAGTAAATGGAATAGAAGTTTTTCAAGACAATGTAATAATTAACATACAAGATTCTCCTATAACATGGAAAAACGGTCAGACTTTTAAAATAGTTTTTGCCGATCCGATTGATTTTTCAGGTAAAACCATATACATTAGAACTGATTCTCGAAATCGAATGGGATTTGGAAATTATGGAACGATAATAGGTACAATGGATGCATCCATGCAAATAACAAACAAACCAATAATAGAAATTACGTGTACTGATGAAAATCGATACACCTTTAATATAGACATAATAAGATAAAAATGGATACGAAATACTCATTAACAACACTTCTAAACAATCTTTTAAAGTTACAAAACAACGGATATCAAATTATTACGAAGCTATCCGATGTGGTTTCTTCTAATGCTGATACCGTTGAAGTAGATGTAATGGATAGTACAGGAACTATACAAAAAGTATACATCCCTTCATATGGAGCTCTTAAGAATCAAATGATTCAAATGGAGCAAAACATTAAGAGTTTAAGTGCAGTAGGTGATACATCTACTTCAGTTCAATTATCAGACGGTTCATTTAGAAAAATCTTAGTTTCTTCGTTATTAAAAGAAGCTGAAGATATACAAACGATGCCTGTACCTACTAATTTCAATAAAAAGGAAAATTGGTTTTTTGAATCATTCTTAAATCCTCTGTTATATGTTTCTTTTAATCTTACTGGACAAGTAAAATATGAGACCGAGAAAATAGAAGTTGCTAGATATATCCTAAATCTTGACAATCCTACTAAACTTAAATTGTTTAACACTAGATTCTCTGGCAAGTCAAATATCAAATTTGCAGATTTTTCTAAGATTTTAATCGACAATGGAATTACTTTCTTTTTAGATAAAGATGTAGTTGATATGCCACCTAGAACATTAAGATATTCCGGAAAATACACAGTCACAAACGTATTTGATGATACATTAACGAGTATCATCAATGGAGCAAGTGTACAGAATCGTGTACTTAGAGTACAATTAGATAAATTAACATACAATGATAATCAATCTAAATATCTAGGAACTCAATCTTTAAAAATAGGAGATTCTCTTGTAATTAATTCTGGAAGACAAAACACAAGATATGAAATTATACAAGTTGATGCTTCTAAGAGAACTGTTGCTGTTAAATTAATCGAAGGATTCGATCACATAACTATTGGTAAAGACGTTCTTTCTTTCTATGGAGAAGATAAAGCCGAAGTATTTGCAAACGTATCTATAGGTTTCAATGAGTATTGTGTAATTTTTGTTAAACCTATCGATCCTGATTCAAGAATACAATCAGTTAACTGGTCTCCTGGTGTTGGGTTATATACAAACAGCCTTAAAATCGTAGATCCTATTACTGGTAATTCTATACCGTTGTCTACTTATTATCAAAATGAGGTTGTAGATTTCGGAGCATATTTATATTCAACAGTTAAAGATAAAACTCCACCATCAACATTCGCAGTTAAACCTACACCACCAGTAGTATCTACCGGTAATTTTCAGGTACTTCCAATAAATGAACATATTACTTCTACTGGTAATGTTGTAAAAATTAAAACTTTACAATCAGATAAATTGAGGATTCAATCTCAATTAACTGCATTAGATAAATCCATAACCGAAGCAAAAACTAAAGTACAAACTACTAGATATTCATCTCAGAAATTACAAGATACAGATAATAGTAAACTATCTAAATTAGTTGACGATAGAGGTACTCAATCTTCTTTGCATGCATCTATTATTGAAGACATAACAAAGCTATCTACGACGAGTTCGATTGATACTACTCCTAAATACAGAGTTAGAGGATTCTTTCCAATGCCGGTTGCAAAAAAATCAGACAGAACAGCTCCTCAAGAAGTTATTCAATTCATCACTCAATATCGATATGTTAAAAAAGATGGATCGGCTAATCAACCTCAGCAAATCCAATTTGTTGATAATAATGGAGGAGTTAGAAGAGGAACATTTTCAACTTGGTCAGAATACAAATCACCAGTAAGAAAGAGAGAAATTAACAGTAAGTCTAAAAAGGCTTATTGGGCAGTCGAAGATGTAGAAAGTGCTGATACAATAAATATCAATCAAATAGATTTCCCTATACAATCAGGTGAAAGTATAGAATTTAGAGTAAAATCTATATCTGAAGCTGGTTGGCCAGTTACAAATATTGAATCAGATTGGTCAGAAATAGTTAGAATCGATTTTCCTGCAGAATTTGAATCAATACCAAAAACTAAAGACATTATTGAACAAGCTAAAATGGATCAGATAAAAGTTCAAGTTAAATCTGATTTAACTAATATGAACTTAGATAAAGTTTCTGCGCAAACATTAGTACAAAATGGAAAATTCTTTACTACTGATTCTACTCACGTTGCATCAGGATTTTTAACTCCTGAAAATAACATCATAACTCTATTTGATAAATTAAACTCGATGGATTTAGAAATTCAAAATCTTAGAGGACTTATTGCAAATGCAAAAGGAGCTATTTCGGTTGTTATTGTTGATGATGCCGGACAAGAATACTCAGTATCAAAAAATTCAACAATTAGATTATTTGCAGGTAACTATAGAGACCAAGTTGCTTCTTTACCAATTAAAAAAGGAGTTATCATATCTAAAAATTACTTCATTAAAATATCTAATGAAGCCGCATCAGTACTTGAATTATATTCAAGAATGTATGGGTCAAGATTTTCGATTGTAAATTCAAGTAATACACTAGAACCTACTAATCTTACTTATAGTAACAATGACATTGACTACAATAAATTAAGAAGATATGATTATGTTCCATTAGGATTATCAAATCCAGATATCAATGATATTGCAACTTATGGATTTATAACAAATACACCATATCAATCTACTCAAGTAATGGGTCAATTCATTAACTCAAGATATACTTCAGTTGATGGAACTCGAGCATTATATAGTTCTATTGATGGATCTACTTCAGTATATCAAATATTGGATTTATCAGGTGCACTGGTTAATTCATGGACACAGGTTGAATGGACAACAGATTTACCTACTTTAACAGGATTAACTGCTGGTAATCTTACTACTGATTTTATATGGGCAGGCGGAACAAACTCTGCATCAGTTGTACCTTATTCTAATCCAATAGTACAATCTGCATTGATTAATAATATACAAGTTCACGTAAATCATCCAGACATAAAAACCTGGATAACCGCTGGCGCTACTTATGGTATAAATCCTACTGATGGAGTTAATAATTATATTGCAAAAAGATTTGCACGTATGTCCGTACTAGGAAATATAATTAAAGGTAGTACCGGTTCAAACACTCAAACGGCTTATTATAAAGATCCTACTATAGTAGATAGCTCTAAAATTGGTTTTGATGCACACGATCAATTCTTATTAGGACCTAAATCAGTTGGTGCATATCTATTCGTTAATCCTAATTCCCATGTCGATTTGAGAGTTAATGGGTCTGATGCTATCTCTTATAAAGACATTAAATTTGGAAACACTAATGCAATATCGATACCTGTAACATTCCAATATAGAATGACTGATTATTTTGGTGTTGGTGATTTAGGTTTAGGAAATGTAAAAGGAGATCCAACTTCTAATAGTGGAACTAATTTAGAATATACAAAAACTATTGGGATTGATTTATACCCTAACCCATTAGATAAAGAAAGATTTTCTTTTGATATTGAAGTTACCGCTAGATATTACTCTAAATCCGTAATTACTAAAGATATACCTTCAAGAACTTTTGAAACTGCTTTAGATGACCTTACAAAAACTATCAAGGTGGTAACACCAACAACTTCAAGAGACCAGACTATTAGAAGCGGTTCATCTACTTCTAAATAATAATACAAATATCCTACGAAGGATGAGTATTACGAGAATGGATTGAATAAATAACTTAATATGTCAGAAATACTTAAAAGAACCTCGTTTGGATTAATTAGAACAAATCCTAAATTAACTACAAATATAAAAATCATTGCAGACTCTAAAAACCAAGTGTTTTTAGAGTCTATTGATGCAGATCCATTATTGTCAAAATCTATATATAAAGGTTTTGAAGT
>Ga0114960_10000612_pt1 | contig 30067 bp, 38 predicted proteins | sample C_130625_MF_Meta_FD_92637 | JGI IMG/M metagenome (GOLD analysis project Ga0114960, IMG submission 92637) | Freshwater microbial communities from Lake Croche, Canada to study carbon cycling - C_130625_MF_MetaG | ecosystem: Environmental > Aquatic > Freshwater > Lake | place: Lake Croche, Canada... | reverse complement strand
TCGCCGCTTCGCCCAGCAGACGCACGAGTACCTCATCGAGCAGCTGCAGTTCACGGGTGCCGAGTCGATCACGTCGAGCTCGAACAAGATCCAGCTGAACTTCAACCACCCGGTGAAGGAGCTCGTGTGGGTTGTGCAGCGCGACTCCTATGTGGACTGCACGCCGAACCAGACGTTCATCGCCGAGGTCAACGGAATGCAGCCCTTCAACTACACGGATGACTTCTCTACGGAGGGCATCGTGATGGACGTCCTCGCTCGTGGGTCTCTGGGCCTGGGTGGCGCGTCACCGGCTGGCACGGTGGTCCCGACGGCGACCGGCGACGGACCCTCGGGTCCCTACCTCCCGGGTGTGGGTATCGCGGTCGGCCCCTCGCTGGGCGGTGCGTCGTGGCTCGACACGGGTGTTACGTCGCTCGCTACGGCTGCGACGGAGCAGGGCGTGGTCTTCGAGGACACGACGAACTACCTGCTCGCCAAGGTCATCCTCGCTTCGGGTGTTCGCTGCGAGGGCAAGAACCCGGTGGAGGTTGCCAAGCTGCAGCTCAACGGACAGGACCGCTTCACGGAGCGCGAGGGACGTTACTTCTCCCGCGTGCAGCCGTACCAGCACCACACCCGCACGCCGACCCAGGGTATCAACGTGTACTCGTTTGCCCTGAAGCCGGAGGAGCACCAGCCGTCGGGTACGTGCAACTTCTCGCGTATCGACAAGGCTACGCTCCAGCTGACGGTGTCGGTGAACACGGTCCGCTCGGGACGTACGGCTCAGGTCCGCGTGTACGCGGTGAACTACAACGTGCTCCGCGTGATGAGTGGCATGGGTGGTCTTGCGTACAGCAACTAGAGACCTCCACACAAGAAAACAATCAAGAAAATCAAAACAAAATGTGCGTGGAAACCCACTTACATTTTGTTGACGTGTAGAATCTGACTTCTTGTTTACAGGGTGCAACGTCAAACTAAGAAATGACGTGTCGTATCTGCAAGACGGAGACGTGTACCGATGTGATCAAGCTTGGAAACCAGGTAATTACATCGCGATTTCCAAAGATTGGAGAGCCACCTGCATCATCAACGCAGATGACTCTCATGATGTGTCGTGTATGTGGACTTGTTCAACTTCGTGAGCTGGTGGCTGGATCCGAGATGTACGAGCATATGTATGGATACCGCTCGGGAATCAGTGGAACGATGCGTGCTCATTTGCGCGAATACAATGATGAGATTATGCTCCTTGCCGCACTTGAGGATGATGATGCAGTTCTTGACATTGGAAGCAATGACGCTACGTTCCTGAAGATGTATCCTTCCACTCTGAAACGTCACGGATGCGATCCCACGGGTGCGCAGTTTGCAAATGAGTACGAAGGTCTGTTCTTGACACCGACATATTTCACGAAAGAGGCAGTTGCTTCGCTTGGATTCAAGTACAAGGTGGTATCCTCTATTTCGATGTTCTATGATCTCCCGGATCCGGTTCAGTTTGCTCGCGATATCTACGATGTTCTCCACGAGGATGGTCTGTGGACGTTTGAGCAGAGTTATCTCAAGACAATGCTTGAGCGCAATAGCTTTGACACGATCTGTCACGAGCACGTTGAATACTATGGTATTCGTCAAATCAAGCACATCCTTGACATGGCGGGATTTAAAATCGTACGTGTCAGTTTGAATGATTGCAACGGTGGAAGCACGCGTATCTTTGCGGCAAAGAAGGAGTCCCGCTGGACAGAGGACATCCGAATGGTCCAGAAGCTTCTGGATGGGGAGGATCATCTTGGGAACCCGGATACATATACCATCTTTATGGCGTGCTGTGATACCGAGATTGCTAAGCTCAAGGCTCATCTTGCTACGGGTGCTTCAACCTATATCTACGGTGCGTCGACCAAAGGCAACTGCCTCCTGCAGTATGCCGGCATCGGTCCAGATCTTGTAAAGTATGCAGTTGAGCGCAATCCGGCAAAGGTCGGTTGTGTCACGTCGACGGGTATTGAGATCATCAGCGAGGAGACGATGCGTGCTGCACCGCCTGCATACCTGCTGGTTCTGCCGTGGCATTTCAAGGCAGAGATCATTGCTCGTGAGCATGCATTCCTCAAGGCGGGTGGTAAGCTGATCTTTCCCCTTCCCATGTTTGAGATTGTTAGTTTAGAGCAAGCTTGAGAGAAGTACTCAAATGCGAGTCCTTAGTCTGAGTCAAGCTGGGCAGGATGTGTTTGCGCGGTACATTGTGGGTCGAAAGGGCACGTATCTTGATATCGGGTCGTTTCGTCCGACCTACCATAACAACTCGCGTACACTTGAGCTCGAAGGCTGGAAGGGACTTTCCATTGATTATCAGGATTTTAGCGAAGAGTTCAAGCAGAAGCGGAGCAATCCCTTTCTCTGTGCCGATGTCACAACCATTTGTTGGGATGACGTCGTAGCACAGTATCCAATTCTGAAGGGACCGATTGACTATGTCTCCTTTGATGTAGATGAGGCTACGCGTACTGCTTTTGACCGGTTTCCGTTTGACAAGATCAAGTTTGCAGCGATGACGATTGAGCATGATCAGTATCGATTTGGAACGGAGTTGAGGGATTACCTTCGGAACAGGTTGACTGCTCTCGGATATGTTCTGATCTGTGGCGATGTTGTGATGCCCGATGGCGTCCGATCAGATGAGAAATATGGTGCATTTGAGGACTGGTGGGTGAATCCTGCTCTGGTTGACATGGATCGTGCTGAGACGATTCGTTCGAATAACATCACCTACCTTGAGATTTTTAAGAAGATCGATCCTTCTCCGTATGCTTTTTACTGTCCGCCACCGTCATACGAGTGACGAGCTGTGAAAACGAGACCTGTGGCACCCATCCAAGAACTGTATTTGCCTTTGTAGGATCACCTACAAGCAGATCCACTTCAGCTGGCCGATAGAACTTCGGATTCACTCGGAGGACCACGCGACCTGTCTCGTCAATACCAATCTCATCTACACCAGATCCAGACCATGTGATCACATGACCAGCAGCCTTAAATGCAAGCTCAATAAACTCACGAACTGTATGCGTATCACCCGTTGCCAATACATAGTCATCCGGTCTGTTCTGCTGAAGCATCAGCCACATACCGTATACGTAGTCTTCTGCGTGGCCCCAGTCACGTTGGGCATCCATATTCCCAATCTCCAGTGTGAAGGTAGGATCCGAATAGATCTTGGCAATCGATGTCGTCACCTTGCGAGTGATAAAGTCCTCGCCACGACGCTCCGACTCGTGATTAAATAGGATGCCGTTACACGCAAACATCCCATAGCTCTCACGATAGTTCTTCACGATCCAGAAGGCGTACAGCTTGGCAACGCCGTACGGACTGCGAGGATAGAAAGGTGTCGTCTCCGACTGAGGAACTTCAGCCACCTTGCCGTATAGCTCTGACGTGGATGCCTGATAGAAGCGCGTCTTCTCTGACAGACCCAGCCGACGGATTGCCTCCAGAATACGAAGAGGACCAAGACCATTGACCTCTGCCGTATACTCGGGCTGGGTGAAGGATGTGTGTACCTGAGACTGTGCAGCCAGATTGTACACCTCAATTCGCTCAGCATCTCGAAGAGGAATAAAGACATTCATAATCGACGTCGAGTCACCCATATCTGCCTGAACAATCTGTAAGTTAGGGTGATGAAGGAGATCGGCGATCCTTCCAGTCGTCGGAGTCGAAGAACGACGCGCAAGACCAATGACTTGGTATCCCTTCTCCAAGAGGAGTTCTGCAAGATATGACCCATCCTGTCCCGTGATACCCGTGATGATGCCAGTGATCATTTGCTTAGCTTGGGAGGCGTTGTTTAAACGAAGAACAAACCGGTGCACAATATAATGAGTTTTTGCATTGTCTATCTCGCATCTCCTCGCGAGTTTCAGGCAGGCGGTGTTCCTCGCATTGAGCTCTTACGCACATCTCTGCGGATTACCAAGAAGTACTTTCCAACCACGGATATCTACATCTTTCATGAAGATTACATCGATGAAGACAAGGCAAGTCTCCCTCCTGTGAAGGAATACATTACTGTTGACTTCTCGGGACAGGATGACAAGTTCAGCACTTCATATGGAAAGCCAAAGGGATATATGATGATGAACCGCTTCTTCACCGGTATTATGCAGGCATATCCCCAGATTCAGAAGTACACTCATTATATGCGAATGGATGACGACTCCTTTTTACAGGAACCCTATCTGACAGAGGAGCACGTCAAGGCAAATCACCTGAAGCACGATTACGTGTATCGGGTCATCTATACCGAGGAAGGAACTATCCCTCGCCACCAGGGACTGTATCAGTTTACGTTAGAGTTCTTGCGAGAGGAAGGATACGCTCAACACATTCCGACCTTGGAAAAGCACTTGAAAGATACATACTTTTTGAAGGCAGATGGATCCTATGCGTGTTATGCTCCTTATAATAACTGGTACGTTGCATCCTTGCGGTTATGGAACAATCCCTTGTACCAGAGATACATTCAGAAGCTTGAACGGGAAGGTGGAATCTTGACTAGGGGTTGGTATGAATCGACAATCCAGGCAATGATGATTCGTATTCTGAACTTATTTACTGGAATGAAGATCACCCACGATGGATCCTTTGGATATCGTCATAATGTTCACTTTGCAAAGCCTAATTCCCGAGACTACGTCCATATCGGATCGGCGCCATTCTACCCGAAGGGAGCTCTTTTAGAAGATCAGCCCACTGCTTCTTGATTGCTTCGTTGCGAGCAGTGCGATCTTCAGGCACATAGACAAATGTTTCCAGTAGCTTGTACAAATGTTCAATACTATTGAAGACGTATGTATTGGGCGATGCAAATACATCATATAAGCATGAAGTATTGATCCAGTGTTCAGGACGGTCAAACTCTTCTAAGTTTGGCGGGTGCTTTTGCCAATACTGTGTTGTGTTCCAAACAACTGGATCTGACAGCCAAAGTTCTCTTGATGGGATGAACATTGGAATCCCAGCAGAAAAGTGTTCAAACATACTCATTGTTAGTCCGGCTTCGTATGGAATATGAATAATCCCCTTGAAGGAGGCAATATCTGAATATAAAAGTCCACCGCGCTTGTGAACGATCAAGGGATGGGAAATACTCGCCTTCTCCGAATAGCAGAGGAAGGTGGTTTTGCTAGGAGTGTACTTCATTCCGGTATATGTACCTAGTGTTGGGATGTACCGGGGCGTTAAGCCTAGTCCCTTGGCGGTGTAGGATTGATCACATCGATTATTGGAGACCATCCACAGCCTCTTTGCGTTATGTAGACGGTATAGACATGCATGATATTGTGCTCGCATGTTCATGTCTTTTGAGTACATAAATGGAAGATCATAACGAACTGCATTCATCATAATGATGGGCTTATTGTACTTTTCAAACACCATTGCAAACACGCTGGCAAATCCAACCACGAATCCATCAAATGACCGGAGAAATCGATCGTACTTACGCTGAAACTCCCCAATCATCTCGGGCGAGATATGACTCCATGTTGTGTAGTTGATAGCATCTGGATACATAAGTGGTTTCCCCATGATAGCGCCTGCTTTTGTAAGACACCATTCAGTCAGCTTTACTTGAGGACATACGACTTTGAAGTCCTCAACTACGGCAATATGCAGATCCATGCCAAAAAACTGCATTTACATTCTCTCAGGAATACAATTGGAATGGTGAACGTATTTTCGTTCTGTTTGTATGGTCCACCAAACCCTCGTTATTATCCACTTCCTATCCTCCAAAACATCTATCTTATTGGAACGTACTTTCCTGCTTGGAAGGTGATGATCTATGTGGCGCCCGATATTGATCCTCATTTTGTCAAGCAGATGTCTGACTATTCGAATGTTGTTATCCGATACACAGGTGTTCTTGGTTCCGCAAATATGATTCACCGATTCTATGCAATTGATGAACCGGACGTAGATACAATGATGGTCCGTGATGCAGATAGTCGTGTTCACTGGAGAGACCGTTGGGCAATCAAAGATTTTATGAAGCATCCGCAGTTTATCGCACACACGATTCGCGATAACAACGAACATACGTCCAAGTTGATGGGAGGACTGTGGGGATTGCGAAAGACAGCGGGTCTGAATATGCGGGACAACTATGCGTATTACTTGGAACACCCTTGGGTAGAACCTGGTGGTGGATGGGGACACGACCAGGACTTTTTGAGCTACGCTGTATATCCTAAGATTGTGGAACGAATGCTCGTCCACTATTGCAAAGGACGTCTCCGTCTCGGAGAAATAGGTAGAGAGTTCCCCTTTGAATGGACTAACAACTGCTATTGTGGTCGTGTTGAAGATGAGACCTTTCAAGATTCTGCTGATCCGGTTGAACCGCGGATGCATTCGTTTCTCAAGAAGAAGTAAATGCATAAGGTTGGATCTCGAGCTCAAGTCATGCATGGAACCGCCGACCACACATCGGGTGGACTCAAGAAGGGGGATCTAAAGTACAATAAGAGCGGGCGCATTGTGTCGCGTAAGAAGTCAACGCATATGGCTCATAAAACTCGTCGCAACAGTAAGTAATGCGGTTGATCTCTCTGATTGGTGCCGCGGTTTGGGTAGACTTTGTGGTGATGTTGATTACAAAAATTATCCCGGGGCAACACGTTTCGTTTCTCCCGCCCACAAACGCACTGAATCTTTGGTATGACAAGTTTGGAGTTGCTGCTGTATCTGCTGATGTTCTGAGTTTGGTGCTGGGAGTCTTAGTTGCAACCCTTTTGTTTCCGAATGCGGTGGGACTTGGACTAATCCTCGCGTCGATCCTTGTTCAACTTCTTCATGACGTATTTTTCTACTTTGTTGTCATCCGTGGGCTGCCAAAAGGTCAGAATCAGATGATTGATGTTTTCAAGACGTATGCAGATGAAGGTGGTGCCACAATTTTGCTAGCAGATTCATTGATGATGACGGGAACTGTTCTACTGGCAATGATGTTTGATATGTTCTTCTCTTATAGGTTTATTGCATTCAAGACTCTGCTGGGAATGTATTCCCTGATTTATATCACCTATACTAAGTAATGGGCGGCGGATTATTTGGAACACACCTCACACTTAACCCAAAGTGCCTCGTGTTTTCCCTGTTTGTCTTGGTGGTCTACTGGATGCCTCATTTCAAGGCGTTTGAGCACCGAGTGTTGATGGCGTTTCTGCTCGCATGTGTTGCCTATGTTCTCCTAGCTTGGTACGACATGATCTATGATTGTAAGGACCGGCTCAAGCCCACTTTTCTGGGATGGATGTGGGGCTGGGCTAAGCCCCCGGAGTATATGAAGGCCTTCATGGAGTTGCCGGAGAAGGAACAGAAGATGGTACGATCTGTTGATATTGTTGTTCTGATCGGAATCGTAGTGCTGTTCTTTCTTCCTTTCCTTGTGAAGAAGTAATGACAGTTCCAAAAGACTTTGTGGATGCAGCAATCAAGACGATTTCCTGGAAAGTGGGTAGATTTGATCTACTTCCCATTGTCTTTGGCATTGTGATGGCTCTGATTGACATTAGTATGATGGGGACACTGAAGCTGGTAGACCAGGGGAAGTTGGTCTATGTGATTGGATTTCCTATTGCTACCATACTGTATGCGTTTGAACCGTATGTCTTTCTGAAAGCGATGACGCATTCGAACATGGTTGTGACAAACTTGATTTGGAACTTGGCATCCAACATCTTGGTGACACTTGCAGGGGTCTTCTTCTTTGGGGAGAGCATTAAGGGTCTTAAGTGGCTGGCAATTGCGATGAGTCTCTTTTCTTTAGCTATCTTTGCTTATAGTGAATAGTGGCGCGTAGAAGAACTTAGACACCGAGCCTCGAGGATACATAAATGAGCTCTGACGACCTTGTGATTGCCAAGACAGTCCAGACGTCGCCGATCCGCACCCTCGCCGAGGGTCTGAAGTCTATGCTGGTTGAGATGAATCTGGTCTTTGACAAGGATGGTATCCGCATGATTGCCATGGACAACTCCCGTACCGTGCTGACTCACATGAGGCTGTATGCCAATAAGTTTGAGCAGTATGAGTACAATAACTCGGCTCCAAAACTGAGTGTGGGTCTGAATACGGATCACTTCTACCGCATTGTCAAGACCGTGACGAATGACGATACGATTACATTCTCAGTATCAAAGGCAGAGTCGAACCACCTGACCATCACGATCGAGAATGGCGAGAAGGGGCGTCGTATCAAGTACCGCCTGAATCTCCTGGACTGCGATGAGTCGGATATTACGATGCCCGAGACGGTATTTTCGGCTCGCGTTACGATGCCGTCTCTGGACTTCCAGAAGATCTGTCGCGATATGACCCTGCTGAGCGCCAAGACAGTGGACATCAAGAACGTGGGGAATACCTTGACGTTCTCTTGTAAGGGTCCGTTTGCCTCTCAGACGGTCACAATGGGCGATGCCGCGTCGGAGATGTCGGTTGCAAAGAATGAGTCGACGGAGATTGTCAGCGGATCCTTCTCTCTGCCCCACCTCGTCCTCTTTACCAAGTGCTCGAATCTCTCCAATAATCTGGAGGTTCATATGAAGAATGATTGGTTCATTATGATCCGCTATGTGATTGCGAATCTGGGCGATATCAAGCTTTGTCTGATGCCCCTACCGCAGTCAACGACCTAAAACTACTTCTTACTAAACTACAATGCCTAGAACACCAAGAAAAACAATACCTCGTCGCCGAAAGACATATCGGCAACAAGCTGTTGTAATGCAAGGCGGGTCTATTGCTTCAGTTAAGCATCTGATTGAGAGCACACCCATTGGAGAGGTTCATATTCTCAACCCCGCAAGCCGATTTGTTGTCATTACATATTGGTGGGGAGTAGAGAACTTTAACAGGAACCTTCAAAGCCCTTGCCCAGAAGACATTATGAAAGAAGCTACACAAATAGTTCTTGCTGAAATAGGACGCGCAGGTGGGTTTCCAAGAGATATTGTCGATGAAGCAAATCGCCTTAGACTCAAACCAGTACTCACAGCTGCAGAGAAGGAGTACTTTAAAATACTAGAAAAGAAATTTGCACAGTGGTCTGCAACCGCACTAGCAGATGATGCATATCGAGCGCGTATTAAGGAGCTTGTGACATTGATGGAACCCGAGATTCTTGCTAGACCAGGTTCTGTAAAACCAGTTAAATTTCCAGAGATGATCGCGAAATGGGAAGAGAATTGTAGAAAAGCAGGAGTTAACTATGTTGCGGTCAATACAGAGTTCCCCCGCGAAGACTACCAAAATGCTATTAATGGAAAACCACTCTTTATTAAACGTGTGCTGGATGCAGTGAGTCCTAGAAGTGTTTTGTATATCGATGGTGACATGTGGATGCTAAAGTATCCTCACATTTTTGATCTTGAGAACGTGGACTTTATGGCTCGTGGATGGAATATAGACCCTCGTACAAAGGAGAAGGCAATCCAAAGACCATATTTTGACCCATATACTCTCGAGACGTCTGGAGGCACTATGTTTTTTGGAAACACGACTGCGGCGCGTGAACTTTTGACTGCCTGGGAAGAAGAATCTAACAAACAGGTCGGAAAAGCCGATGATCGTATTTTGTCTCAGGTGTTCACCGAAGATTCTATGGTGTTAAAGACGAATACGATTCAGCTTCCAATCGAATACCTGTGGTTAACAGACAACTACAAGGGGTACCTGAGAGGACCAGATGATCCGGCATCTAAGGAAGATGCATTTATTGAGCACTTCTACTGCTTAACAGGCGAAGAACGAGCGGCAGATCAGGGTGCAGCTGGGTCTGGGCGTACCCCCGAAGGATATGACGAGAAGGTTACAGACAATATCAACTATAAACGTCCCACTGAGCTGATTTATGAACACATCTTTTTTGACGGCGATAAGAACAAGCGCGATGGATTTGCACGATATTTCAAATACATTGAGGGTGCGGTGGGTATTTTCACACAACAACCGCTGGTAAAAGTTGTCAAACTAGAAGAACTGTATGGAGAGTATACTGCAATTGCTACGAAGAACATGCAAGATGCTGGAGTGCAACAGCCCCGTGGACCTGGCGTAGCTGCACGACCGGGTGCTATAGCAAACCCATTTTCTCCTCGCGCGCGACCCCAACTACCCCCAGTGCGTCTTCCTCAGAATGCTCCTATTCCAGAGATCATAAAGAATCTGATGACAGGACATGATGTAGAACTCGGTGGCAGTGTCCAACATGGACCAGAGGACGATTGTGCGGCAATCAATGTGTCTACAACGGCGGTGGATATGTACACTCGTACACTTGAACTGGATACGAGCTCGCCCATGTTCTTCTCTGCCAAGTCTCGCACACTTGTTCACCTTCTTGTAATGTGTGAAACGCTTAAGGATATCAACAAGCACCTAAGTGGAAGTTACACGTTCATGTCGCGTATTCGATGGAATCTGACAACTCCCAAGAATGTACTTGCAAATTTGATTGCAGAAGGAGTCGACTTCAAGCCTGTCTTGAATCAGATTTGGTTTGGAGGAGAAATCCCACCGTGGCGTAAGGTAATGTTCGAAGCAAATAAGAAAGTATGCGAACAGTCTGGATTTCAGTACAAGCTTTGGAAAAATCCAGATCGAACTCTAGAGAATTTTCCACAGACATTCGCGTATCAGAATGCCGCAATTGATGCAGGTACCAGACTAGAACAGAATCGCTGGGCACAGGTTGCAGATTTGGCGCGGTTGGAGATTATCTACAATGGTAGTGGTGTATATGTGGATTCGATCGTGGAGATAACGCCTGCGTTACTGAAGGCAGTGACGGATGCTATTAACCAAGGTGCATTGTTTGTAGGGTGCAATGAAGATGAATGCGTACCTGCTATAGATTGTAAGAACGCACAGGACGAGATGTATCTGTCTAACAGCTTCTTTGCGGCAACACGTGCAAACCCCATTTTTGCGGCTCTTCTGGCACCGGCATCATTAGACGGAATTGACATGGAAAGTGATCGCCTGAACCACACAACGGGTCCTTATTTCCTACGTTCTGGTATCACCCCCGAAGACAATGTATTCATGTTCAAATCAAACCAAATCTACCAGTTCAATCAACAGGAAACTCCTTACAAGGAACCCACACCTGACCCATTTCTCTTCAAGAATATGGTCGCAGGAGCCGTGAAGGTGAATAGTGAAATGTATTATCTTCCCGGAGGAGTTCAGAAGCTACAGACAGATTTCTTAGTTGCAAACAGGGGGCCTCTTGCTACCTACCATTCGGGATTAGGTGGAACATGGAGTCGCTAAAAATGGATCTGTATTCGTAAAATATAGAGAACGTACAAATGAGCGGACCTACTTCTGCAATTGATGACTACCTGAGCCCAGAGGCAATCTTGGATTCGATTTTCCCAAAGATCGATCTTCGCGGTCCTCCACCTACAGATGAAGAGCTACTAAAGTATCCTGAGATTCTCCCTCCTGAAATGAAGCAGACGGCGGGTGCCAGAGAACATTCAAATCCGGGTGGGCAGATTGTAAATACATTCTTCAATATCCGCGATCAAATTAAGCTCTATCACTGGCAAACCAAGTCCTTTTCGGAGCACAATGCGGTAGACGACGTTGTTCAAAGTCTCGACACAAATATCGATAAGTTCGTAGAGGTCTATATGGGACGCTACGGACGGCCGTATGTAAAGGAAAGTCTGCACGTAAAGAATCTAACTGTCACAGGTATTCGTGGATTTATCAAGCAGAGTACCGAATGGCTTTCTGAGAAACTTCCCCATATGCTAAAGAAGACAGACACGGACCTCCTGAATATCCGTGATGAGATGTTGGGCGATCTCAATCAGGTGAAGTATCTCCTCACGCTTACGTAAAATGAATCCAGAAACGGTAAGCAAGGGTAGGTAGGATGTATCGTAAGAATTTCAATAATGTAGCTTGTCGAGCTATTGTAACTGAACTTTGTCTTCAGCGAATTTCAGCAAGGCTCGGATTATCACCTGAGATCCAAAACACAGATTGGCGAACATTCATTGAGATGGACAATGCAGGATGTTGTCTTGCCGATGTCTATGGAGAAGACCCAGAAGATCTTCCTAACTCTGTGCGCGAGCAAGTATACGCAATCGTATTTACACTATATCAAAATGGTATTCAGTATATCGACGTTACGTCGTATAACTTTACCATTCAACATGGTCAAGTCTGGGTGATTGACTTTGGACATGCACATACTCGAAAGAGATTATCTCCTTACTTACGCAAGCTTTTCAACCAGGGGTACTTGTACAGCTGGAACAAGCACTTCAGATAGTTTATAGGATACATACAATGGCTGAACATTGGACTCCTGAAGAAAATGCCGAGTGGCAGGCTCGGTATGCAGTCGCTCCAGTAGGTTCACAAGAACGGGCTCTTCTCGATGATATGAGAGAAACCGGTCAGTTTGTTCCTCTGGTGCCCGTGACGCCGCCACCTGATCCTTTTTGGGATCATGAACCGCCGGCTGAACCCGTCCAGCAAACAGGAATCCCACCAAATGCAGGATTTAATATAATTATTCCACATGTTCAGCCAGCGGTAGTCAACGTGGCCCCCACCCCTATCCAGCCGGCAGGAGTGCCTCCAAAGTTTCCTGTTCCGCCTCCAGCGCAAGATCCAAATGAAGCGGTGACAAGGGCGAGAATGAATGCTTTTTTTAATCGGCAACCGGCTCCGACAGCAGAACAAGAAGCAGCAATTCGACTGAGTGCACAACCTGGACCGCAGGTTCCTCCGGGTGGAATTGGATTTGGAACCCGTCGCAACGTGGGTCCATTAGGCGTAGGTGGTCGTATGAAAACGCGAAAGTCTAAAAAGGGTGGACAGATCGTAACAATGTTTTTTAACATCCGCGACCAAGTCAAGATTTACCACTGGCAAACCAAGTCCTTTGCAGAGCACAAGGCTACGGATGAGCTCATTGGTACGCTTGACACAAATATCGATAAGTTCGTAGAGGTCTATATGGGACGCTACGGACGACCGTTGATTAAGAAGACCTTGCCGGTAAAGAATCTAACTGTCACAGGTATTCGTGCATTTATTACCCGTAGTACCAACTGGCTCTCAACTACAGTACCCCGGATGGTAAAAAAGACGGACTCAGATCTGCTGAATATTCGCGATGAAATTCTTGCTGACTTGAATCAAGTGAAGTATCTCTTCACTTTATCATGAACGATGAAACAACAAACCTATTTGTCGCCATGTCGGTCTCTACGTTAAGCGCATGTATGATCTATGCTATTTGGTGGCAGAGCGCGGAGTGTATGTGTTTGTGAGTCACTTTGGTCTAGTATTATGAGCCTTGTACACGATATCATCGGCGATCTTCATTTTCATTGTCGGTGCAAAGAGCTTGCGATCCGTAACGTTTGTCGTGGTATTCCACACCTTGATAATATGAAATTGCCCCTTGGGTGACACAGAGACTCCAACAATCGCTTCCTTGTAGTTGGTTAGAAAACCATTCACAAAGCAGTGCGCCATTGCATCGATGAAGACCTCGCATGTGTCCTTTGCATCCACCTTCTTGGACCATGCACCCCCGCGAATGTGCTCGGGTGCCTCCCATAGAGGTCTATATCCACTTCGCATGAGAAAGAACATGCCAGATTCCCAGGCATCCTTCGAAATTGCGTCAATTACTGTCCAGAAGTCTGCAGGCGTTGAGAGAGTGGCAATATTGGTATACGATGCTTCCGAATAGTTGTTATCGTTCGGATCGTGGTACCATAGAACCCAAGTATTTGGCATTGGTGTAGAATCAGTCATCTTCACCACTCTCTACTCTTCTGTAATGTTTTTGATCCGTTTTATTTACCATACAGTTTCCTCACAGGCAGTGTAACTTTCTTATACCGAATCGAATCTGCAAACTGAAATCGAGTATAGGCTGGCGCGAAGATAATCACATCGTTGCGAACAATAGTAAGAGCCTCATCATCGGGAACAATATGCCCCGCTAACCGAAGTGCATCCTTATACGTTTTAATATCCTTGAACTTCGATGCGTAAATTGTCTTTATACCTATCGTCATCATCGCCGGATCCTTGTTCATACAGTTGCCCATACCTTATCTTCTCTCTCTATTCCTTTTCCATTTTTGAAAATAATACTAATAAGATATAAATGTCTGCGCTTGAAGAACTTCAGGAAGCATACGATGCCTATAAAAGCGTCGACAAGAGCAACGATCACGAACTTGCCGGTGCTCAATCCGATCTGAGTGCCGCGCAGGCTCAAGCGCGTGAGGAAATTGAAAAGTTAGAAAAGGAACAGAAAACTGCCTCGCTTGGTGATCAGCAGGGACTCGACGCTTCTATCGAGGAACTTCAGACCCTGCTCGATAAGACAGAGGGAAAGGGCGGACGTCGCCGGCGCAAGTCGCGCAAGTCGCGCAAGTCCCGTCGTGGTGGGCGCAAGTCTCGGAAGTCGCGTAAGTAAGAAAATGGATACGATTCTCTGAACATCATAGAAGGGAAGATGGATATCTCAACTTTCTATACTCTACGAAGCATTCCCCGCGCAGCACTTGATGAAGGAATCAGAACAATCATCTCGAAGCTCAAGATCTCATTCAAGCCCTCCTTCCGGCGCCCAACAATTCGCAGGGCTCCGGCAGAAGAGGCATCTAATTGGCGAGAGTTGGCTATGGTGGCTCTTCTCCGCAAGGTTCGTGAGAAGGACGACCCCGACTACGACGAGGTCAATGCGTTCTTGAATAAGCTGACGAAGCAGACGTATGACAAGATGATGGTAGCAATTATGGAAAAGCTGGACAAGCGCGACTCAATGTTCCGTCTGCGCGTGACGACCTTGCTATTCGACCGCGGTGTCTTGCAGACATTCTATGCACCGCTGATGGCGGATGCATACAAGGACATTGCAGGTGCATACCCGGATGCACACCAGGACCTAATGGTTCAGGTGATGATGTTCGACACGCTGTACGACAATACAAACGTGACAATTGTCCCAGCACACACAGATCCGGGGTACAATGAAGCGATCCTGGTATGGCACAAGCAGAAGGAGAAGAAGCGTACATTTGCAGTATATGTTGCAGAGCTGTTTGCCCGCGGACTCGTTCCACAGGCGCTGATGTCTACATTTGTTAAGACCATCGGAGACGACTTGAAAGAGGCAGTTCGTCAGCCAAAGACGCCAGCTGCAGAGGAACACGTGGATGCTCTAGTGCGGTTCGTCTTTGCAGTGGCTGCCAAGGTTCCTGAGGTGAAGGATCCAGTGAAGTTGGTCTTGGCGATCCCCAAGGCTGAGACACCGTGTCTGAATATGAAGTCGCGATTCAAGTTGGATGATTCTCTGAAGCTTTAAATAATGGCACATGGTCCAGGCACAGTAGAACTGCTTCGGCGGATTGCACTCGGAGGTACTGAATTAGATGTTAGTGACCTGGGTCTTACGTCCTTGCCAGATCTTCCACCTACACTTACGAGTTTGTATTGCGGTGACAACCAGCTGACGGTGTTGCCAGATCTTCCACCTACACTTACGCATTTCAATTGCGGTATCAATAAGCTGACGGTATTGCCCGCTCTTCCACCTACACTTATGCATTTGAATTGCGACCAGAATAAGCTGACGGTATTGCCCGATCTTCCACCTACACTTACGAGTTTGTATTGCGGTGACAACCAGCTGACGGTATTGCCCGCTCTTCCACCTACACTTACGCATTTGGATTGCGATGACAACCAGCTGACGGTAGTACCCGATCTTCCACCCACACTTACGATTTTGAAGTGCGGTGACAACCAGCTGACGGTATTGCCCCCTCTTCCACCCACACTTAGGATTTTGAATTGCCCTAGCAATCAGCTAACGGTATTGCCCCCTCTTCCACTCACTGTTCACACATTGAGCTGTCACAATAACCAGCTCACCGCTCTACCAGATCTTCCACCCACACTTAAGAACTTTGGTTGTGGGAAAAATCAGCTGACGGTATTGCCCCCTCTTCCACTCATACTCGAGGATTTGACTTGCTTCCAGAATAAGCTGACGGTATTGCCCGCTCTTCCACCCACACTTACGATTTTGAATTGCGGTGACAACCAGCTGACGGTGTTGCCAGATCTTCCACCTACACTTACGCATTTCAATTGCGGTATCAATAAGCTGACGGTATTGCCCGCTCTTCCACCCAAACTTAAGAACTTTGGTTGTGGGAAAAATCAGCTGACGGTATTGCCCCCTCTTCCACCCACACTTAGGTATCTAGAGTGTAGGGATAACCTCAAGCTTAGCCGAGTAACTTTTCCATTCCCTCCGAAACTTAGGGACTACCTGATGCGCATTATATTTTACGGTACGATGTTACTTGACATTAGGGGAGAGGAAACTCTGGGACAATATGAAGATCGCATGTCAACAACAAAGTGGGCGGGATACTCCACTGCTGATGTAGAGCTTTTTAAAACATTCTTTATCGAAGGACAGGCGAATAATATTAGTTTTTGTCCAGTCTGTTTATCGTATTCAGAGCGCAGGGATGGGTGCATGTACATGACCCATATTTGCCCAGTGGGAAAGCATCCGGATCTCTATAAGACATATTCAGATGAAGCGGGGCGGATTGGATGGTGTACTATATGTGGGCGCGCTTGTAAAGGACACAAACACTACAATGCAAACCTTCCTACGGATAAACCCGTTCTAAATCCGTTGGGGGACGCTGCTAATCCATTTGACATAGACTGTACGAAGCACGGCGGAGGTGGAGTTGAAGAGAAGATGCGGAGATTTGAACGGCTGTTGAATTATGCATGTCAGCTACAGGAAGAGGTTGGAAAAATATCAGACATTGATGCTAGAATTGAACTGATTGAGGAAACGTGGAAAGCGGGCATTATACGAGACAGGGGCTCACTGAAAAGATTTGCAGATAAGACATTTGCATTTCCATGTACATTCCCAGATCCACCTCGACCCAACGCCGAGGTTGTCTTCCCTTCTATTCCTCGTCCTGCGGGTCAGGCAGCTCCGGTTTCGCACCCATCGCCTCCAGCCGAATGTATGTCTGAACTGGAGCCCACTGCAACCGGGCAACCGGTGTTCCAGTTCATCCATACGCAACCAGATGGAACCGTGTATACACACCCCGACAATGAGTGGATTTGTGGTCAGCACATCCAAGAAGCGTTGGATGGTGATCTTTTTACAGGACTTTGCTTTATCAACCCTGCCATGTGCAAGGCGCGGTTATATCCAGAAGAACTTGAAGGAAAGGTATCTCCTGAATATCTTGCAAAGTATACGAGGTTATTCAATGAAAAGTTTGCGGCGCCCCCAGCGGGTGGTCGCCGGCGTGCACGGACGTACCGTGTACGCAGAAAGTATAGAGGAGGTGCCGGACCTTCGATCATGACTAAGATTGAACCGGATGACATACAGTGTGTGCTACCACAGAAAAGCGGACGCCGTACGACGCGTCGCGGGCGGAAGTCTACACGGTCAAAAAAAATGAGCGGCGATTATAATGGCGCACGGTCCCTATACCGATGAGTTACTTCGGCGCATCGCTGCTGGCGGTCCCCTATTAGATGTCTCTGATTTAGAGCTTACGTCGTTACCTCCTATCCCACCGGGCTTCACAAGTATACTTTGTAGTAGAAATCGACTCATATCCTTGCCTCCTCTCCCACCGGGTGTCATAACACTGATCTGTCATCACAATCTACTCGCATCCTTGCCTCCTCTCCCACCGAGTTTGGAGTACTTGAGCTGCGGTTACAATTCGATAACAGCCCTGCCCGATCTCCCCCCTGGTCTACATTCGTTGATGTGCGAGTTTACCCCTATTACATTGCCCGCTGTGCTTCCACCCACACTCGTATATCTAAACTGTCAGGGCTGTAGATTGTTAAGCCTGCCCAATCTCCCGCCAACGCTGGCATACTTATATTGTCGTATAAATCGACTCACATCTTTACCCGCTTTTCCACCGAGTCTCGCACACTTACGCTGTGGCAACAATCCGATCTCATCTGTTACATTTCCGTTCCCACGGGGACTGGCTGACGTGTTGATGGAAGACATCTTTGATCGTACAAATTTAAAGTACCGACCGACAGAAACACTCGGTGAGTATGAGGTACGAATAGTGAACGAGGAAGCAGGACGCGGTATCCGAAATGCTCAAATGGTAAGCGCTCGCGTTGGGGTGCCCCCTGTTCTAGAAGCAGCACCAGGCGAACCACCTGCACCCTCTAGAGTTTTGCCGGTTGAGATTGACGCTCTCGTTTCATCTTTCTTTTCAGGTATCCCGGGGGAAGGACCGGGTAGCATGAACGCCAAAAAACAAGGACGGGTAGTCAAAGAACGAGCAGGTGTACCCAGTGTAGCCAACAATCCAGCGCTGGGAGCGTTCTCAGGAGGACGCCGTCGGACGCGTCGCGGTAGAAAGAGTCGCCGGAAGTCCTTGCGTCAAAGAAAATGAGTGCCGTCCCCTCTGCCACTGTTATGGCTGCTGCCGCGAAGATCTCGATTGACCACGACAAGCCGATCTACCTGGACTATTACAATGACAGCGTTGAGAAGAAGTGCTGTATCGGTGTTCAGGACACAACCAAGTTTCTGGTGAAGTCCGACACGGAGTACACGTCGCCGATTGAGTCCATCTCCCGGATCAAGGAAGAGAAGGTCTTTATTGTGATGACTGAGAACAGCATCTACATCGTCTCTGCGGATATCCCTGTTAAACGGATCGTGGGGTCTAGTGACAAGGCAGAGTGATGCAGCAAGAATCTGCGATTCTTGCACCATTCCCACCCCCGCATCGTATTCTTTATGAATGTTTGAATGATAGAGAAACCAAAACACTTTGGGATGCCTACAAGTCTACGTATGCAGACCAGTGTGAATTTGAGGAAGTGGACGCTGCGGTCTCCAACTCAATGGATGACTTTGCAAGATGGTTCACTCAGTGGATTGGATTTGCCCCTGCAAGAAGATCTACGCGCGTTCGAGTGTTGCTTATTTGGCATGCTCACTTTTTAAGTTTGGCGTGTCAGCAGATGCTTCGTCGCTCATTGGAACAGCGGTCGTTTCGGTGTCGCGTTTGGTTCCATATTGAAGAACCCCTTTTACAGTCGGCAATTGTATCTCGTTGTATTGTCACGACCGTTCCACCCTACAAACATCAGCCAAATGTAGAAGGAACACTGGATCCAGCATTATGGGACAACCCGCGCTTGTTCGAAACGGAATTAGAAGCGAGAAACAAGTAAGAGGTATGCGCGTATTCACTGATGGTTCTTGCACAAGTAATGGACGAAAGGGAGCAAAGGCAGGATATGCTGCATGGTTTCCCGAACACCCGAGTTGGTCAAGCGCGCACCGAGTTCCTGACGACCAGGAGCAAACGAACAACCGCGGAGAGCTGTCCGGTATTAACCTTGCCGTGCGAACACTTGAGGATCGAGGCGAGACAGATTGTGACTTGGTCATCTACTCCGACTCTGAGTATTCAATCAACTGTCTCTCTACATGGTTGCCCGGGTGGATCAATCGTGGATGGAAGACAGCTGCAGGAAAGGATGTTCTCCATCAGGATCTGATTAAGGATACAAGTGATCGCCTCTCCAAGTTCAAGTCCCATCGCTTCGTTCACGTCAAGGCACACACGGGAGGAGTAGACGATCTGTCGCGCCAGAATGCCGTTGTTGACAGAATGGCAAATGATATTGTGAATGGTGTGGTTCCCAAGCCGGAGATTCCGGCAGTTGTAGATGAGCTGTTTCCCGGATGCCCTCTTCGTATTATGGGCGGACCGGTTCAGCAGAAGGATATTGTTGCGTGGGTTCGCAGTCAGATTGACACACTGGACAAGGACTTGATCGACAAGCACTTGTACAAGGCGTTTGTTGAGATGTGTAAAGAACGTGACGTAAATCTAATCCGCCAAGTGATCGCAAAGACCCCAGTGATCCGCGCCGAGAGGGGTCATTTACAAATAGACACTGTAGATAAAGTAGAATGAGCATCGAGGCATTTCACTTCTGGTCTCCGTCTTGCACGCCTTGTTCTGTCATTAAGCCTGCGATTGATGACCTGAAGGAAGAGTTTGCGGATGTCAAGTGGACGTCGGTAAATACACATATCGATATGTATGGTCTGGGCAAGAAGATGGGGATTTCTGTGGTGCCTACGATTGTCGTTGCAAAGAATGGAGTTGAGGTCGGTCGCCATTCGGGTACGAATATGATTTTGTACTACACGCTGATCCGGAAGGCTCGCTCTACTACGTCGGGCACGTCGTAGCGGCTGCTGCACCACCTGCCGAAGCACCTAGTCCCGCTCCGGCGGCGGCCCCTCCGGCTCCGGCGGCTGTCGCATTTGCAGCATTTGTGAAGAATGACTGAGGAATGGGGCGTCCATCTGGACCCACTATGTAGATAATTCCATCTTTCGTGTACGTTCCATCCGCATTTTTTGTCATTGAAGAAAGCGAAGGACCAGTCGGAAGAACCGCTGACGGTAGGCGATCCGGTGCAGAAGCCTGCACGATCGCGTATCCAGTGCCACCAATGAAGAATCCTTCAGAGAGTGCAATAAACGCCTTGATCCAGACACTGTCTGTGAAGTCTCTGCACGCCTTGAGCTGAATTGTCTCAAGACCAAAGAAGAGGATAAATGCAAGGATCGCGGCAATTGAGTCAAGAATGTTGCGATTCATAAACAGATCGATCAAGTAATACCAGAAGATTGTAGCTGTCACAACCAGTCCCTGAGGAGCATAGCGACTATGGAAGTACTCAAATCCATAGACATCGCAACCCGGCCAAGCACTCATTGCACCACCCGTGCGAGCCGGAGCTTGCGGAGCAGGTGCAGTCATCGCCAGGCGGTAAACGTCGTTCAGGACTGTCGCCACGCCCATCCAGAGAAACTCTGCCAGTTTGTGCAGGGGCAAAGAAAGCAGACCGACCAGACTCGGAATCGAGTAACATCCTTGCAGAGTGAAGATGTCGGCAAGCACACCAAACAAAATTAGGATATGCGGGATGAATGTGATGATATCTGTAAAAATCTGTCCCACTCCGGGAAGAGCTCCGGGTAGTGATGGGCGCATTCCGACCATAAAGTACACTGTGCCAATCACGGAGACAATCGACGTCAGAACTGCGAGAATAAGCGCACCCCACCACGGGACATCGGCGGGTGGCTGAGTAGATACGGTTGGAGGATGTTGAACTGTGGCAGGAGGAGCCATCTTGTTTCTCTGCGATACTTGTTTTGTTAGATAGACACAATGGGGAATAACTTTTCATTCCCGTCCATCTTTCCCCCCTCCACACCACCTTCGCCTCCATCTGTACAGCCCGGACAAGAGAGTACCAATGGACTGGTTATTACCGATTCATATGCATGCATAGGATGTACGATCACCGTTGATCCAAGCCTCACATCTTCTAGCGTGGTCTTATCACGAGATATCCTAGGACAGATTGATGTCCCTGATAGTGGAACAGCATCTGATGATTGGGTGTGGGATTCGGTTGTTACATTTAAGGATGGCAAGCCGTCTTGGGACTTTAGCAGAAAAGACAGTGGAGGTGTACAGGACTATAATCCAGACGGAAGTGCAGGTGGACTAAGGGGATACGGTAGTGGCGGTTATTATCTCCGAGCAGATCCATCAACATGGGGAAAGTCATCCACTCCATGCAGTCATGGTAGTGTTAGTTCGGATGGGCAACAATGGATGGATAACTACGATGCATTGGGCGCGTGTATGACAGAAGATACAAGTGCGTGGAAAGCAGACCAAACTGCACACGAAAAATCCATAGGAGTTAACAGCAAGCGAGTCTACATTTGGAATCCGAGCGACAATGATGCTGTTCAACTAAACACAGATACGTATGGAGCCTTAACGAAACTTTTTATCAAGCCAACTATTCCATTTAAAGTATCCTTTGCAAATGGATTTAGACTCAACGATGAGCTCACTGCTACGTTGCTTAGCGTCTTTCATCCATGTCCTATCCGAATTGAGACAGTCCAGTACGATGCAGTCCTTCAAATCGGAGACTTTCAAGGATTGAATGGGACGAGCTGTGTTCTAGAAGAAGATACATCATCTCTTGCAACGAGAACGCTTACGAAACAAAAGGATTCTCTTACAAAGCAAATCACTAAGTTAAGATCCCAATTAAATGTGTTCAATCCAAATGATTCCAAGAACGCCCCTTTAAACACTAAAATAGCTAAGCTACAGACTCAACTTGATGGACTCAAGCTTCCTAAAAAAAGAGTATGTACGTCGATTCCTGGTGCTGCAGATAAACTTGTGATTTTCATTCCTCTTCAGATTAATGATACTGCATCGTCTCCACTTCAACTTGCTCAGACAAAATTCATTAATTCGTTTGCAAATGCGATTCCCAGTATTTTAGGATCGCAGCCGGATCAACGCCTCGGATATACAGATCTACAAACGGCTACAGGGAGTGGTTGGAAGCTCTCCGATGTTCTATCTCCAAATGACTGTTATTTTACTTGGAAAGTCCCCGAAGGACCATCTGTCATTTTTATGAAGAACCCCGCTAGCATCTTTTCAGCCGACATGGCTTCGATTCAGAGATTGCCGATTACACCGCCCACAGATGTCTTTCATTCAACCCCTAAGGATGTTCGCTTTCATTCGTGCCCTCCTAAAAACCCTGACGGAACCACGGCACCGTGTCCTGGACGCGGCCCTCCACCAAGACAGCTAGTACCAAGTGCAAAGAATGCGTTTTTACCGAAGAATACGAATGTTGGAAAAGATGCCCTCCTGTCAACAATTATCTTCGGAATTATAAGCCTCGTCCTTGTAGTGCTTGCAGTCTGGCTTGGAATTAAGTTTGCTACTGGACCCCTTAGTACTGCATTCAAGGGAGTTGGCGATTGGATAGGACGAACCCTTGCAGGAAAAACAACACCAGAGCCGGCACCCAAGCGCACCCCTCCGCCACCACCCAAGCGCACCCCTCCGCCACCACCCAAGCGCACCCCTCCGCCACCACCCAAGCCGACGGGTCTGACTCTTCGAACACCGGAAAAACGCGCCCCTTCGCTTGGTAAGACGAATCTACTTAACGAGACAGAAGATGCGTTCAAGGCGAGGCAAAGACGCAACCAACAACAAGGTAATACAAATCCAGGTCAGGCGCGCGTTCCCGGACCGGCCGGTACTGGACTTGGTGGTCGTCGCGAGGTTTAAACAAAATAGAAATAGAAACCCCTAAGAACGAATACTTCACAATGGTTATTGCAACTCTTATCTCGATTACTGGTGCTCTGTCTGAGGCATCTATTCCTGCAAAGACTGCAGATGTCCTGGAATGGCTCCGCAAGAAGCTCAAGCAACCTACTCTTCAGTTTCAGGGCAAGTGTGTGCAGGAGGAACATTCCTTCGCATTCTTTGCCGTCCCCTCGGAGATTGAAGACGAACAGACAAATCAGCATATGCTCCCTCCGCCGTTCCACGATGACTCCTTCCAGGGATCCATTGCGGTACTCAAGTCAGCCAATCCAAATCCAGATGATTATGATCGTCAGGCATCCAAGTATCTGGACCTGAAGACGGCTGAGTACGACGAGTTCTACCAGACATGTACGTTTAATGACGAGGAGGACAATGACAATGAGGGAGAATATGAAGAAGATGATGGTAACGGCGATCCTGTTCAGGACGAACCCGAGGATCCTGAGGAAAATGAGACGCGTCTTCGCGGAACCGTACATGTACCCCGTGCTGCTAATGTCTTTGTCAGCCACCCAATGCGAGATATTGTGAAGGAGAAGTTTGAGAGCGAGGAGATTGAGACAGCAATCTTGCACCGGTGCGTCTCGGATGCCCAGAAGTGGTTTGTAGATATTGATTGGAACAACTCGGTGTTTGTAGATATGTATCGCAGTCGAGCAGTGTCGCTGTATCCCTATCGCCATCTTGCCGAGGGACTGGGTGCGTCTGCCTTTGCAGAGTCATCGGCAGTTGATCTGAACCCTACGCGTTGGAAGGATATGATTCAGAAGATCATCGACAAGGAGAAGGCAATGTATTCCAAGAAGTCGACCGCTTCGATCTTCATGAACTGCTCGTCGTGCAAGAAGAAGACCCGCTGTGACTACTATCAGTTGCAGACACGTTCTGCAGACGAGCCCATGACGACCTTCGTCACCTGCCTGGAGTGTGACAAGCGCTGGAAGTTTTAGTGAGTAGAAGTAATGGCAGGTCTCTTAGAACTCCTGAAAAAACACAATCTTCCCATCCCAGATGACTATGATGAGCGAGTTGATGCCATCGTTGCGTGTCTTCGCAAGTCCCCCGACTGTAAGAAAAAGCTAGATGCGTTCAAGAAGCCCAAGGGTGGTGCTTTTTGGAATCGGAAGACTGAACTGACGCTGACACCTGAGGAACAAGCTGTTGCCGATGCGAAGGCAAAGGCAGTTGCACCCTCGCCTCTCGAACCATGGGATGATAAGAAAGGTAAATATCCATCTACAAGCAAGTTTGTGCCTCCTCGTTTTTTTCCTGATAACAATGACTATCTCGGACCTCGTCTGAAGTGGCTGTTGAAAGCGTCTGCATCGCCGTATGCACCGGCAATGTTTGAGGCGCTTTTTATGGTTCTCTTCCTGCTGAGTTATTTGGAGAAGATCCCTGTTTTTGGAAGTATTCTGAGCGTATCACTTGACCTGATTCTTGCAGGTGGCAAGGTGTTGTTAAAGACGATCCAGTCCGTCATTCCCCCTACATTTGGGTTGATCCCTCTTCCATACAGTTATATGGTTGGATTTGGTTTGTCTGCAACACTTGGTATGTTCTTGTGGCCGGTCTTTGCGATCGTCTCGACCAGTCGTCAGGATTTCGTCTCGGCAATTGAGTCGTGGATCCGAGTTGTACCGCCGCCAATTGGTGATATTCTTGCAAACAACTTCTTAGAACTTAACCGTATGGCTGGTAAGATCGATGAAAAAAGAGTCAAGTTGGGTAATGACATTTCTTCAGCGCTGACGGCAATGTCCGGATTTGCGTCTCAGATCTCAGGCTCGGCAAAGGAAGGATTGACATCGCTTGCAGGTCAAGTTCGTGGCGCAGTTGACACAGTAAAGACAGAGGCTACCGTACAGAAAGATTTGGCAACAGGTAGAGTGAATCGAGCAATGGAACAAGCGCCCGAATATGCTCGACTGGCAGATGAAGCAGTTTCAAATGCATCGCGAGCGGCTAGGGTCTCGGCTCTCAAAGGTGTCCGAGCAGTTTCGCGCGAAGCCTCTCTCGGTCAACAAGATGCACAGCCACTTCTCGATAAAAAAGTTCAAGGTGGCTTTCACAGGCGAACGAGGAGGAAGGTATGGAGAACACTGACGACACGACGCAGATCCGCGATACACTGAGGGAATGGATTGGACTGGATGACCAGATCCGGGCACTTCAGGCACAGGTCAAGACACTAAGGGATCGCAAGACGGCACTGGGAGGCAATGTTCTGGAGTTTATGCAGGGGAACAATCTGGACAATTTTGTGATCGAGGGAGGTGCGGGTACGATTGCCAAGTCCACTCGCACGGTTCGTCCTCCACTTCGCCGTAACGCCATTCGCACTCAGCTCTTGCTTCAGTTTGCCGATCAGCCCCAGCGCGTGGCTGAGGCACTGCGCGCGATCGAGGGTATTCACGAGGGCGATGACATGAGCGTAGGTGGTACGCAGAAGGTTGTTTTATCGCGTAGGCTTCCGAGGACGCAAAACATCAGTCTTCAGTAATGAGTGAGACATTTCTTGTTGTGATCGCCGTCATTCTGATGTATATCCAACTATTCAACAAGGTTGCCGACTTGTACTTTACATCGGGTACATCTCTTACATTGTCAGATTTATATCGACACATTGTTCCCCCAATTGATCTTCGCCTTCAACTCTAAAAAAAGCTTAGCTGTAAGTAATGGCGTTTCGTAAGTTTTTCGGCCTCGGGCCAAAGGCGACTCGGCCCGCACCGGCTCCGAAAGAGCTAAAATATGGATCCATAGTAAAAATAAGCCCGTCAGTTGCTCGGGACGACCGGCGTAACCTTATGCCCTTGGATAGTAACATTGAAGGACATGTATATTCTAGATACAATATACCACGCGGCGATGGATACGTCCCTGGATTTGGGGTTCATGTTCCCGGAGGAGACCCATTGACGTCTGGGTATAGTGCAGATGAGCTCGTGGTCGTTGGGAACGATCCGGAGAAGATCTTTAAGAGTTATCGGCCCCGGTACACCGGATACAATGGTCCCGATGTGCCCGAAAGTCATCGCTATACTAACCCGCCCCCCGCCAATGAGCCTGGCCCTCCTGCTTCTATGGCTGCGATGCCCCGGGCTGAACCACCGCCACCTCCTCCGCCTCCGGGGCGCATGGCTCCCATGATCCCAAATAAATTGGGAGGAAAGAAACACAAACGTCGCCATACCAAACGTCATCGCCGTAATCGCAGGACGCGTAGGCGATAGACACTTTAAGACTGCTTAAATTATAGAACCATGTTTGAGGATTGCAAAGTAGAACTCCTTGAGACCTTTGGAGATGACCTGACTGTCGTGAATGCTGCTCGAGTCTCTCTTGGAAAACACACTGATGAATTTAGCGAAAAAGACGCTAAGCTCATTAAGTATCTTGCTGATCACGAGCACACGTCCCCCTTCTTCCATCCCCAGGCTCGGTTTCGCCTGAAGATGCCGATTTGGATGGCACGCGAGTGGTTCCGCCACACTGTCGGGTTCTCGCGTAATGAGGTGAGTCGTCGCTATGTAGATGATCCACCCACATTTCATATCCCTGACTTTAGGACGCGTGCTCCCAGTAAGAAGCAGGGTAGCAATGATGATGTTCATAAGGACAACGAGCACCTTCGTGAATACATAAAGATGGAATGCAAGGATGCCGTGTATGCGTACGACCTAATGCTACGGAATGACGTTCCTCCCGAACAGGCTCGAATGATTCTTCCCCAAAATATGATGACAGAGTTCATTGAGACTGGATCAGTAGCCGCCTACGCTCGTTTGTGTCATCTCCGCCTTGGTCCAGATGCACAGAAAGAGATCCGGATTGTTGCTGGTGAGGTTGCAGATCAACTAAAAAGTAAGTTTCCTGTCAGTTGGGCTGCGCTCAATCCTCCACCAGTGCCATCCGGATCATCCGCACCCGCTTGATCTTGCATTGCTTCAACCAATCTGCCTTGCTCTTGAAGAGACCCAATTCAAGTCCCTTCAGCAAACACTCCTTGTGATCATACGATGTAAGACTAAATTTGCACATGATACACTGTCCCGTTACGTTCACGGATGAAGTAGGTTGCATTTGTTGTAGGTACAGTAGTTGTCTGAAACCCGCTTCGAAGATACAGCAATGCCCACGCTGCAGAACGCTCTGACTGATTGAACTTTCCACGCTGATTCAGCTCTGCAGTGATCCTTGCATTTCTACGAATCTCGGGGACACGATCGTAGTTCTCAAACCGTTCAAGTCTCTCGCATCGCCTCGTGTACGATCCAGACGTACATGCACCATGGAAAAGCAAACAAGAGTTAAGTTGCTGTTCGGTCATCATCTTGGCTGTTATGGTGTTCTGGTAGAAAAAGAAGATTCGTTTTACATAAATGAGCCTCCGCTTTATGAATGGTGTGTTCAAGTTCCAGGGAGCTAGAACTGTCAGATACGAAGTTCCTATGGATGTCCTTGCAAATGCCAAGCCTGTAGTGGTCGAGGCACCCGTGGTGGTTCCTGAGCCCGTGGCTGTAGTGGTCGAGGTACCCGTGGTGGTTCCTGAGCCCGTGGCTGTAGTGGTCGAGGTACCCGTGGTGGTTCCTGAGCCCGTGGTTGTAGTTGAGGTACCTGTTGCAGAAGTATTAGAGGTGGAAGCGCCTCTTGAAGTCAGCGAGACTGCCCCGGAGAGTGGGCTTGTTCCAGAGAATCCACCGACTGAGTGATCCGGGTGTATCCGGTTTCCTCCAATGTTCACCCATTCCAGAATGACGCTTCAAATAACGTGCTCTACGAGTCACATCCTTGTGTTTTGTAAAGTCACTGTAGCCCTTGGCTCCGAACGGTACAACCTTTTCCTTTCCGTCCTTCTCAAATACCGCATCCCATTTCTTCTCCTTCTTGTGGGACTTGCGAAGTGTCTTGAGCCTCATTATAATTGAAAAAGTTTTTGTTTGATCTCTCTAGATATCCCGCATCGCAGCCTTCTTTGCTAGAATGCGATCAACGTGTGTACGTAGTCGTTCTCCGAGCGACGGCGCTGGATCCCTGAAGGCTGGGAGGTAGGGATACAAGTAGCGAGTTGCAAAGTCGTACTTCACCATGTCTGCGGATGTTGCTCCATTCGGTCCGAATCTATAGCAGATTCTGTTTCCCCCGCGTCCGAATCCATACGGTTTCTCGCAAAAGCAACAATATCCCTTACAGTCCGGTCGGTACGTCGGATACTCATTCTTGAATAAGCTGGCGAGAGGTTGAAGTGTCATTCTGTCCTGACATCTACTTATCTCAGGGGATCAAATCCATTTTAAATGTAAAAAGTTTTTGTATACTCGGCACATCATTGCCATCATCAGAACGCTGCCAGCCAGTTCGCATGCTCTGTAGCCGGGATCTTCAACTCTGCCAGAACCTCCTCTGCCAGCTCGATCTGCCTCTCATACGGCACATCCATCCCTGAGATAGCCGCCATCTTCTGCTGAAGAATCTCCCCAACAGGCACCGGTGGCACGAATGCATCATCAAATCCCGCCATCACGTTGCTCAACCGTGCCAGATGCCCCTGCGTACACACCGAGTACGGAAGCGCCGCGTCCTTGCACTCGTCCCAGAGCCGCTTCTCCAGTTCTCCGCGCAACTCTCCCGTGTAGCTCTTGATTGTCCACCACAACCCGCGAAGAGCCCTCTTGTAGAGCTTGTCGTCCGGTACGTAGATCTGCTTGTGGTTCCACCACCTGACCACGTCTGCTCTCACCTGGTGGATCTCTGTCTCTAGATACCCCTTTGCTCGCCACGAGTCAACAATCTCATTGACCGTCGTCTGCTGTCCCACAGGAATTTCGACTGCCAGTAGGATCTTCAGCGAATCGTTCATCTGCCTGGAAATCTCCATTGTATGCACGTTCTGCGTGTCGGCAGCCAACTGTGCCTCACGCTGTGCCGCAGTGTATCTCACCGGTGCCGGTGCGACCGGAAGCCCGTCAAGCCATTCGCGCCGCTGAAACGCAGCGTTCAGGCGAATCTGCATAATCGCCTGTCGGTGATCATTCAGGAGTCCTTGCTCTCGCCACCCCGCTAGGACGGCGTTCATCTGCTCCTCGGTTGCCCGGTTCTGATACACGTGCTGTTCCATAATTGTGTTGAAACTTCGCAGAACCAGTTGATCTAGCTCAAACATAATGTCTCGCCGTGCGCGTAGTACGAGCCCATCTACGTTCGCAGCCACATACGCATCAAGCTCTGCAGCCGTTGCGTGTACCCGGTACATCCGGCGCATCTCACGCCGAACCGCCTTCATCGGTGCATCTTCCAGTTGTCGCTGAGCGATCCCGTGATGCTGTCCACACAGTCCATCTAGGTGAGTTCCGTTCTTCGAACACCGAACTCCATTCTTCTTGATAGCAATACACGGTACAATGGGCGCGGCAACTACAGCTCTGATTGCCACTTCAATTCGCACGACTCGCTGTCGCTCCACATCAATCTGATGTGTCCCCAGCGCAATCCCGTTCCATGCATCTCGGTAAATCGCCTGATCGTGGTTGAACCGTGTGATCAGGATCGGATTGTCCCGATGCCAATGAATTCCGCAGATCCCCCCTTCATTCCGTCCTTCCGCTGTACAGGGCATTCCATTTCGTTTGAATGCAATGCATGTGGGCATTTTATCGTCCTCTCTACCGTCTTATCTTCTTAGACCGATCGTTTCCATTTTAGCCGGAACG
>Ga0114960_10000608_pt1 | contig 30123 bp, 31 predicted proteins | sample C_130625_MF_Meta_FD_92637 | JGI IMG/M metagenome (GOLD analysis project Ga0114960, IMG submission 92637) | Freshwater microbial communities from Lake Croche, Canada to study carbon cycling - C_130625_MF_MetaG | ecosystem: Environmental > Aquatic > Freshwater > Lake | place: Lake Croche, Canada... | reverse complement strand
CCGCTGCCGTGTTCCACATGGTGGGCATAAATGGCGGTCAGGCGGGGCACATCACCATCTTGGCTGGGTCTGATCAGGGGGGTCATGGGGTTGGGGATATAATGTTTGGTTTTCAGCGTGTCGCTGGCCGGGTGGCCTAGTCGCGTGTCTCAAACGTTGAAAAAATTCCACCACCCGAAGGATAAACCATGGTCGTCATCCGACTCTCCCGCGGCGGCGCGAAAGCCCGTCCATTTTTCAACATTGTTGTGGCTGACAAGCGCGTGCGTCGCGATGGCAGTTTCATCGAGCGCATTGGGTTTTACAACCCCATTGCCAAAGGCGGAGAAGAAGCCTTGCGCATTGCCCATGACCGCCTGAGCTATTGGGTGGGTGTGGGTGCGCAAACCTCTCCCACAGTCGACCGCTTGGTCAAACAAGCCGGCCAAAAAGCCGCTTGATGTGCGGCTTTTGCCGCTGATCCGGTCGAGGGCTCCCAAATGACGCCTTGGCTGGAGCCTGCCGATCTACCGCCTGACGCGGTAGAGGTGGGCAAAGTGGTCGATGCCTGGGGCATCAAAGGTTGGGTCAAGGTGCATGCCTTCAGCCCAGACCCCCAAGCCTTGTTCTCGGCCAAAAGATGGTTCTTGTTGCCACCTGAGAGTGGCCCTAAATTTTTTCCTACCTCGGCGTTGGTTCGGGTGCAACAAGCGCGCGAGCATTCAGGCACCGTGGTGGCTTCATTCCATGAGTTGACCGACCGCAGCCAGGCCGAAACATTGAAGTCGGCCCGCATCTTTATCCCGCGATCCAGTTTTCCCACCCCCGATCTCGATGAGTTTTACTGGGTCGATTTGATGGGCCTGCAGGTGATCAATCGGGAGGGTGTGGCGCTGGGGGAGGTGTGCGATTTATTGGCCACTGGGGCCCAGACAGTGTTGGTGCTCAAGCAAGCTTTGGACAACCAAAACGTGGAGCGCATGATTCCCTTCGTCAGTGTTTATATTGACAAAGTGGATTTGGTCCAGCGTCAAATCTGGGTCGATTGGCAAGCCGATTATTGAAGGTGGCACCGCGCATGCGTTTTGACATCATGACCTTGTTTCCCGAGATGTTCGAGTCCTTCATGGCCTCGGGTGTGACCCGCCGTGCCTTTGACAGTGAACAAATCCGAGTGCGCTTGTGGAACCCGCGTGACCAGGCCACGGGTAACTATCGGCGGGTAGATGACCGCCCCTTTGGTGGCGGACCAAGCATGGTCATGATGGCCGAACCCCTGTGGCTTTGCGTGCAAGCCATTCGCGCCGATGGCCCGCCAGGCAGAACCCAGGCCCCTTTGCTGTTTTTTGCGCCCCATGGGCAGGTTTTGAGCCATGCAATGGTTTCAGATTGGGCGACCGCCGAAACAGGGGCAGTCCTGCTGTGTGGGCGCTATGAGGGGGTGGACCAACGCTTCATTGATGCCCATGTGGACGGGCACATCAGTCTGGGTGACTTTGTGCTGTCCGGGGGAGAAATCCCGGCCATGGCCTTTCTCGATGCTGTGGCGCGGCTGCAGCCGGGCGTCTTGCATGATCCGGACAGCCATGCCCACGACAGCTTCAACCCCAGGCTGGACGGATTGCTCGACTGCCCCCATTTCACCCGGCCAGAGGTCTGGCAAGGTCAATCTGTGCCCGAGCCCCTTTTGTCGGGTCACCATGGCCATATCGAGCGTTGGCGCCGCCAGCAAAGCCTGAGCCAGACCGCGCGCCTTCGACCAGATCTGATTGCGGCAGCCCGCACCCAGCAAAAACTCACACCCGATGACGAGGCTTGTTTGGCGGCCTACACCTTTGCGAGACCTGTTGGCAAGAGTGAGCTATAATTTAAGGCTTTCCGATCCTCTGGTTGGCCGCCTCCAGCGAACAGGTTTTTTAAACCGCCGCGCACCGAGGCCCCCAGTGCAGCGCAACCAAGATCGTCAGAGGTATTTATGAATTTGATCCAAACCCTGGAGCAAGAAGAAATTGCTCGCCTTGGCAAGACCATCCCTGTGTTCTCACCCGGCGACACTGTGATTGTCAGCGTCAACGTGGTCGAGGGCAGCCGCAAGCGGGTCCAGGCTTACGAAGGCGTGGTGATTGCCAAGCGCAACCGAGGCCTCAACAGCGGCTTTACCGTGCGCAAAATCTCCAGTGGCGAAGGTGTGGAGCGCACCTTCCAAACCTACAGCCCACTGATCGCCAGCATCGAAGTCAAGCGCCGTGGCGATGTTCGCCGTGCCAAGCTTTACTATTTGCGCGATCGCAGCGGCAAATCTGCCCGCATCAAAGAAAAGCTCGTGCACCGCGCCTCCGCCCCCAAAGCATAAAACCCGGCTTCATGGCCGCATCAACCGCCCTTTGCCATGCAGTGGGCGGTTTTTTTTGAGGCCAGCGAAAGTGACGACGCCGCTGTCAAAACTGCCCGGGTTTGATGCCCAAAAGGCCCCGGTCTTGTCGGTCGATGCCCATTTGCCTGCGGTACCCCATGAGCGCATGCAAGAGGTGTCATTGCGGGCCCGTTTCAAGGCGCCCCCATTTTGGCAACCTGAGTTTGTCCAAGAGCGTGCTTACCTGGATCGGCCCACGGCGCGCGCAGCGGTGCTTTTGGGTTTGGTCATGCGCGATGAGCCCATGGTTTTGCTCACGCGCCGTGCCAACCACATGTCCACCCATTCGGGGCAGGTGGCTTTCCCCGGTGGCAAAGTCGATCCCCTGGACAAAGATCTGCGGCATACCGCATTGCGTGAAGCGCACGAGGAAGTGGGATTGAGCCCGGCTTTGGTTCAAGTCTTGGGTGAGTTGCCGACATACACCACGGGCTCTGCTTTTGTCATCACGCCTGTGGTGGCCCTGGTCGACCCTGGCTTTGAAGCGGCCCCCAACCCCAGTGAGGTGGCACAGGTTTTTGAGGTGCCATTGTCTTTTTTAATGAACCCTGCCCACCATCGTCGCCATGCCCATGAAGCGGAGGGTGTTCGCCGTGAGTGGTACTCCATGCCCTACAACCACGGCGAACAAGAGCATTTCATTTGGGGTGCCACGGCGGGCATGTTGCGCAACTTTTATCGCTTTTTATCGGTCTGAACCGGACCCATCGCAGGCCCCCGTTATGATGAGCCCATGAGCTTTATCGCCCTCATGTTTGCATTGGTCTTGGAGCAAGTTCGCCCCCTGTCAGAAAAAGGCTGGGTGCAAACCGGTTTGCGTGCATGGATCGCTTGGGTGTGCCGCGCGCTCGACATCGGGCAAAGCCAGCGCGCTTGGGTGGTTTGGTTGATTGCGGTGGCGATGCCCACCCTCATCAGTTGGTTGATTTATGGTTTGCTGATGTGGTGGGTCGGTTGGCCCGTGGCCGTGCTGTGGAGCATGGTGGTGCTTTATGTCACCCTCGGGTTCAGACAATTCAGCCATCACTTCACCGACATCCGAGTCGCTTTAGAGGCGGGAGATGAAGTTTTGGCCCGCCAGTTATTTGCGGACTGGCATCAAGTCGATGCCATGGACTTGCCGCGCAGTGAAATGGTGCGCCATGTCATTGAACATGCGCTGATTGCCGCCCACCGACACGTGTTCGGCGTTCTGGCCTGGTTTTCTTTGGGCGCTGCATTTGGCTTGGGCCCAGCGGGTGCCGTCTTGTACCGCATGAGCCAATATTCCATGTCCGTTAAACCGCAAAAAACCGGCAAACCGACGGACGTGCTCCAAGGCGTGAGCGAGGCCTTGTACCAGGTCACGCAGCGCGCGTGGCATGTCATCGATTGGGTGCCCGCCCGGCTGACCGCTTTGTTTTTTGCCGTTGTGGGCAATTTTGAAGAGGCCATCGACTGTTGGCGACAACACGCCAGCCGTTACCCAGGCGACAACGATGGGACCTTGATCGCAGCGACCGCTGGTGCCCTGAATGTGCAATTGGGCGGCGCGCAATTGAGTGCGAAAAGCGAAACCTTGGGTGACGAGGTGGACCCGCCGTTCAGCGAAAGCCTGCCAGGGCGTGAGCCAGAACTGGGCCATTTGCGCAGCCTGGTGGGCTTGGTCTGGCGCACCGTGGTGTTGTGGTTGGTGTTGCTGTCTTTGCTCAGCCTGGCCCGTTTGCTGGGCTAAGCGGACTTCACCACAGGCCAGAAAGACCTCAACAACGGGCCTCAAGGGGCGGGGCTGAGTTGGGCAAACAAGCGTTGGTAAATTTGGTACCGACTGGCATCGATCAGGCCTCGGTCTAAGGCCAATCGCACCCCGCAACCGGGCTCATGCAGGTGGGTGCAGTTGTAGAACTTGCAGTCTCCCAGTTGAGCCTGTATATCGGGCATGAAGCGGGCCAAATCGCGGGCATCTAAGTGATGCAAGCCAAACTCTTGGAAGCCCGGCGAGTCGATCAGGGCTGCGCCACGATCCGCCCCGAGCCAATACCAGTGGGTGCTGGTGGTGGTGTGCCGACCACTGTGCAAGGCCTTTGAAATTTCACCTGTGGCCGCTTGCGCACTGGGCACCAAACGATTGACCAAAGTGCTCTTGCCAGCGCCCGAGGGACCCAAAATCAAGGTGGTCTTGCCCTTCAACTGGGCCATTAATTCGTCCAAACCCGCCCCGCTTTTCAGCGACAAGCCCAAGGTGTTTTCGCCCATTTGGCGATACGGCTCCAAGCGTTGCCATGCCCCTGCAAATGCTGCCCCCAGATCGGACTTGTTGACCACCAGCAACGGCGCGATGCCCTGTGCATGGCACGCGATGAGTGCACGGGCCATTTGGTCTTGTGAAAAATCAGGTTCAGCGGCCACCAACACCAATACCTGATCCAGGTTGGCCGCAAACGACTTGGTGCGCATTTCATCTTGGCGATAAAGCAAATTGCGCCGAGTCTCTATCGACTCGATGGTTCCTTCATCTTGGCTGGGTCGCCATTGCACCCGGTCCCCCACCACGGCGCTGTTCTTTTTGCCGCGGTGGTGGCAAATGCGGCGTTGGCCTTGATCATCTTCCACCCAGCAATGGCGGCCATGGCTGGCCACCACCAGACCAGACAGGTTCATGCGCCCATGCGCGCCAATCGCTGGGCAGCGGGCGGGTGCGAGTGATAAAAAGCCACATACCACGGGTCAGGCGTCAGCGTGGTGGCATTGTCTTGATAGAGTTTGAGCAAGGCGCTGGCCAATTGTGTCGAACTGGCGTGGGCGCCTGCAAAAGCGTCGGCTTGAAACTCGCAACGGCGTGAATGCAAGGCTGAAAGGGGGGACAGAAAAAACATCACCACCGGCATGCCCATCAAAAAAAGCAACAGCGCAAGCGCTTGGTTGGTGCCATCCATGTGGGGTTGCACACCCAAGCCGGTAAAAAACCACGCTTGTTGAATCAACCATCCCAGCAAGGCAAATCCGAGCAAACTTTGCACGGTTTGCAGCAGCATCATTTGGGTGATGTGCTTGTGTTTAAAGTGGCCCAACTCGTGGGCCAAAACCGCTTCCATTTCGTCGGCAGACAACTGCTCGAGCAAGGTGTCAAAAAACACCACCCGTTTATGGGTGCCAAACCCAGTGAAAAATGCGTTGGAGTGCGCTGAGCGGCGACTGCCATCCATGACATAAAAACCTTTGGCAGAAAACCCAGTGCGTTGCATCAATGCGTTCACACGTTCTTCGAGGTCTGGATTTTTCAATGGGGTGAATGTGTTGAACAAGGGCATGATCAGATTGGGTGCGATCCACATCACAAACAATTGATAAAGAGCCAATGCAGCCCAGGCGTAAAACCACCATGCATCTCCGCCGACTTGCATCAACCACAACACCAAAGCCAGGATGGGCAAGCCCAAAACCGCACCCACGGCGATCCCTTTGGCCATGTCACTCCACCACAGCGCTGGGGTGGAGCGGTTAAAGCCAAAGTGCTGCTCCAAGACAAAAGTTTGGTACCAAGACATCGGCAAATTGATCAGCCCACCGATGACAATAAAACCGACGATCAAAGCCATTTGCTGCACCAGGCCAGGGCCTGTCCAAGCCATCAGTGTTTGGTCCAGCCATTGAAGGCCGCCCAACAATGTCCAGCCCAGCAGCAGCAGCGCATCCAGGGCCAAGTCGTACAGGGCCAAGCGAGATTTGGCCAAGGTGTAGTCCGCCGCTTTTTGGTGCGAGGGCAAGTCGATGCTGTTGGCAAAAGATGCAGGCACTTGGGCCCGATGTTGGGCCACGCTTCTGACTTGGCGGGTCAGCAGCCACAGCTTGGTCAAGGTGTTGAGCAGCAGGGCCAGGCCGAAGGCCAAAGACATCACAAGGGTTGCGTTCATGGCTGGCGAGTGTAGGCCCATTCACTTTCAATGGGCATCTTGGGGGACAATCCAGCCATGAGCGAACACACCCCTGACAGCCCGGCGCCCAGCTTGGCCAAATCCGACCAAAATTTGGTTTGGATCGATTGCGAAATGACCGGCCTGGACCCAGAGGTCGAAAGATTGATTGAAATTGCCGTGGTGATCACCGGCCCCCAATTGCACCCGCGCATTGAAGGCCCCGTCTTGGTGGTGCACCAAAGCGAGGCCTTGCTCGATCGCATGGACGCTTGGAACAAAGGCACCCATGGGCGCAGCGGACTGATTGATAAAGTGCGCGCCTCGGTGCTGAGCGAAGCGCAAGCCGAAGAACAACTGCTTGCATTTTTGGCGAAGTATGTGCCCAAAGCGACCTCGCCCATGTGCGGCAATACGATTGGCCAAGATCGGCGATTTTTGGTCAAGTACATGCCCAAGCTGGAAGCCTGGTTGCATTACCGCAACCTGGATGTGAGCACCCTCAAAGAACTGGCCAAGCGGTGGCGACCCGATGTCTACAGCGCCTTCAAAAAGCAGCAAAAACACACGGCGCTGGCCGATGTGCACGAGTCGATTGATGAGTTGCAGCACTACCGCACGCATTTTTTGCGCGCCGACCCCCCTCCCGCTTCTGTGACATAATTCGCGGCGTTGTTCAATTGGGACAACCACCGCACATCTGCCTCACACCTTGGGCTCTTCACGTTGAGAGCCACCCGCGCCGCAAAGTTTCTGGGCGTTGACTTTGTCTGATGGTTGATGTTTTTTCAAACCTCAGATGGAGTCGCTGGCCCCCGCGCCAGCGTGTTTTGCATGAACGATACCCTTTCCACTTCGCCCGTTTTGGCTTCCCATGAAGCCGCCACCCCACCCATTCCAACACCTGAATTGGCGCCGGGCGTGACCGCATCGGCCTCTTTGGATGCAGCCCCTTCGGTGACCCGGCCTGAGCCGATGGTGACCCCGGTTGCCACCCCGCCAGGTGTGGTTGCTGACGCGAGCATTGCTGCGCCTGAATTGGCCCCAGAAGTCGCACCCGATGCATTTGCCGCTTTGGGATTGGCCAGCGAATTGCTCGCCGCCGTGCGGGACTTGGGGTTCACCACGCCAACCACCGTGCAACTGAAAACCATTCCCTTGGCGATGCGTGTGGACGGTGGTGAGCAGGCATACAACGACTTGATGGTGTCCAGCCAAACGGGCAGCGGCAAGACAGCGGCTTTTTTGTTGCCGGTCCTGCACACCTTGCTGCAACAACACCAGGCCCAAGCCCGTGCCCAATCGCAAGAGTGGGAAGAAAAAGTGGCCCAAGCCCAAGCCCGTGGCGAAGAAGCCCCCAAGCGGCCCAAGCGCAAAAACCCCACCCACCCCAGCAATTTCAAACCTGCCACACCTGGCGCTTTGGTGCTGTGTCCCACCCGTGAATTGGCCCAGCAGGTGGCCCACGACGCCATCGACTTGGTGCGCCACAGCCCAGGGCTGCGCATCGCCAACGTGGTGGGCGGCATGCCTTACGCCCTGCAAATTGCCAAGTTGCAAAATGCCAATTTGGTGGTGGCCACGCCGGGCCGCTTGCTCGATTTGCAGCGCTCCAACCAAATCAAACTGGACCAGGTGCAGTTTTTGGTGGTGGACGAAGCCGACCGCATGCTCGATCTGGGTTTTTCCGATGACTTGGCCGAAGTCAATCAATTGACCATCAAGCGGCGCCAAACCATGATGTTCAGCGCCACTTTTGCGCCGCGCATTCAGCAATTGGCCACCCGGGTGATGCGCCAACCCCAGCGCGTGCAAGTGGATGCCCAGCATGCACAACACGTCAACATCACCCAATCCCTGTTTTGGGCCGATAACCCCCAGCACAAGCGCAAATTGCTCGACCACTGGTTGCGCGACACCACCATGGACCAAGCGATTGTGTTCGCCAGCACCCAAATTGAGTGTGATGCCTTGGCGGTGGATTTGCAGCAGGCTGGTTTTTCCGCAGTCGCTTTGCACGGAGCTTTGAGCCAAGGTTTGCGCAATCGCCGTTTGATGGCTTTGCGCCAAGGCATGGTGCAAATTTTGGTGGCCACCGATGTGGCGGCGCGCGGCATCGATGTCCCCACCATCAGCCACGTTTTTAACTTTGGCTTGCCCATGAAGGCCGAGGACTATGTGCACCGCATTGGTCGCACGGGTCGCGCCGGACGCGATGGCTTGGCGGTGACTTTTGCCGAGTTTCGCGATCGCCGAAAAATCTTTGACATCGAAGCCTATACGCGCCAACCCATCAAGGCCGAGGTGGTTCCTGGTTTGGAGCCCCAGCAGCGCGCTGAGCGCCCCAGAGATTTCGACGGTCCCCGCCGTGGTGCCCCAGGTGGTGGGCGTTTTGGTGGCCGTGGTGCACCTGCCGGGGGCCGCTCATTTGACCGTGCGCCCAGGCCTGCCGAGAACCGCGAACGCAATGACCGTCCGCCGCAAGTCTGGGGTGCGCCCGCTGCGGGCAAACCTGCCGAGGGCCGGTCTTTCAATGACAGAAACAGCCGCGGCCCCAGGGTGGTTGGCGCTGGGGGTGACCGCCCCGATCGTGCCGGTCCAGGTGCCGGCAAGGTGTTCGTGCCCCGCGACATGAAGAAGCGCCCTGCCAAGGGTGCGCGCTCCGACAATTGAAGAAGCGCCGGGGATGAAAAAAGCCAGCAGTGATGCTGGCTTTTTTGTGGGTCTTGGTGGAGAGGAGGAGGATCGAACTCCCGACCTCGTCATTGCGAACGACGCGCTCTCCCAGCTGAGCTACCCCCCCGAAGGCATGAATTTTAGACCGATCAGAACTTGGCCTCTGTATGCGGCGCGGGGCTGGGTGGGGGGCAGGGCTCCCACCGAAAAATGGGTGGTTCAACCAGCGTGCGTGGGGGCGTGGAACAATGCGGTGAGCACCCAAATGATTTGAATTTTTAGCCGAGCGGATGAAATTGTGATGAGAAGTTTGCGCATCCTTGTGTTGTTGGGCTTGGTGGGGCATTTGTTGCAAGGCTTGGCCTCGCCAGCGTCCCCAGGCCGCTTGATTGCCGAGATGTCGGCCTATGCACAGTCAGGCACTTACGCAGAGGTGGTCAGGTTTTGCCGAGATCTGGAGAGAACGCATCCTATGGCGGCCAAATGCACCCAATTGGGGGTCAGTGAGCAAGGCCGCGACATCAAAGCTTTGGTGGTCAGCAAAACGGGCGTTTTGGATGCGGCCACGGCCAAGCGGCGAAAGTTGCCCGTGTTGCTGGTCATTGGCGGCACCCATGCCGGTGAAATTGACGGCAAAGACGCGGGCTTGATTCTGATGCGGGAACTCTTGGCCGACAAGGGCCCGCAAAATCCCTTGAACCACTTGGTGGTGGTGTTTGTACCGGTGTTCAATGTGGATGGCCATGAAGCCCGCAGTCGCTTCAGCCGACCCAATCAGAATGGCCCTTTGGAGACGGGGCAAAGGACCAATGCCCTGCGCATCAACTTGAACCGAGACTGGATGCTGTCTCAAGCGCATGAAATGCGCGCCATGTTGACCTTGGTTCAGCAGTGGGATCCCTTGGCAACTTTGGATTTGCATGTCACCGACGGTTTGCGCTTCAGGCACGACGTTTCGGTTTCCATTTCGTCACACCATGGTGCAGGTCCCTTGGTCAAGAAGGACGCGCAAACCGTGTTGGACGCTGCACTGGCCCATTTGCGCGGCCTCGGTCATGACCCCTTGGGCTTTTACCCCCAGCTCAAAGATGTCAATGACCCGGGTCTGGGTGTGATTGTCGAGGCTGATGCGCCACGCTTTTCCCATGTCTATGCCAACTTGCGCAATCGCATGGGGTTTTTGATTGAAGACCATGCCTGGGCACCTTATGCGCAACGCGTGGTCACCTGCAAGCACACCTTGTTGTCGTTTTTCCAGGTGATCGCGTCGATGCGAAATGAATTGATGCACTCAGCTGCCCAAACAGATGCGCAAACCGAGCGCATGGCTGGCCAAGAACTGCCTTTGCTGTGGGTGAACGCCATAGACATTGAACCCACCAAACCTGCTCCACGCGTGGCGTTGAAGGGTTATGCCTACCAGGTTTTTGACGATGCCCCGGTGGTGGGTGGGCGAGGGATTGCCTACGACACCTCCAAGCACCAAGATTGGTCTGTTCCGTTTTATGGTGAGTTGTTGCCCATTGCGGATTCCACGGTCAAATTGCCAGCGGCTGGATATGTGATCCCCACCGAGTGGACGGGCTTGATCAAACCCTTGTTGCAACTGCATGGAATTCGTTTCAGCCATATCGCCAAAGACCAAGTCGCCCAATCGATGGAGGTCATGCGTGTAGACCCCCGTCAAGTGATCTACGACACCGACAGTTTTCAGGGCAAGCAAAGAACCAGTGTGATGGGTCGCTGGTCTGCGCAGAGTGCCACGGTGATGAAAGGTTCCATCTTCATTCCCATTGAGCAACCCAAGGCCATCTTGGTGGCGCATTTGCTAGAGCCTTCGGCCCCAGATTCACTTTCTTCATGGGGCTGGTTCAATGCGGCTTATGAAACCAGCGACTATGTGGCCGATCACCGTGAATTGGAGTTGATCAGGTGGATGCACGAAGGCAACCCCCTGATTGGCCAAATCTATGGTGATGCCTTGGCCCAACAATTGCCGCAAATACGCCAAGGCTTTGAGGAAAGATTGGCCAAGGATGAGGCTTTTCGCTTGGACCCGCAGGCCCGCGTCGATTACTGGATGTCTTTTTTGCCATCCCAAGACCCTGACTTGTTCAAATACCCCATCATGCGCTCCAACGGCTTGCTCAGCCAAGGGCGGCCTGCGCGGCGCAAATGAATATGGGCTTGAGGCCTGTGCCCCGAAGGGCTTTTGGCGCGTGCCCGCGCCCGGGTGATCAGCCCGTATTGGTTTTGATGTGATGGGTGAACAAGCACTGGGGGTTGCCGCAGTGGTTGCAAGCTCCACCGGCGGCTTTTTGGGCGGCGGCCAATACCTCATTATTTAACCCCGCCAATTGGTCAAGACGCAAGCGCAATTGGCTCACGTTCTCGCTCAATTGTCTCAAGCGATTTGTTTTTTGCGTCACTGAGCGCGCCGCGGTCAAGCTCGCCCCTGCTGGGGCCGTTGGGCGCTTCGCGATCGAGGGGTTGGCGCGGGCGACCGACGTGTCGGGCAGTTTGGCACGGTGGGTGCCTATGGTCTGAATTGGCGCATCAGCCCGGTTTGTGCTCTGCAGGTCTTGGGGCACGGTTTGCCGATTGAGCGCTGCCACAGGCGAGGGCGTCGCTTGTTGATTCACTCCGACGGGCTTGTTCGGCAGTGCTTGGCGATGGGTGATTTGCGCACTGTCGGGAGCTGCCTGGATATTGACCACACCTTGGGCAGATGGCAGTTTTTCTAGGTGGTCTTCGTTGGCAGGTACCGCCAGCTTGATGGCGTTGTCGCCAGCACCTGTTGCAGCCAGTTTGATCGCGTTGTCACCCACACCTGCCGAGGCCAGTTTGACTTGGTTTGCGCTCTCAGTGGAGGTTTCCAAAGGCAGGTTTCGATCGGCCAGGCCTTGATTTGGCAGAGTGGCCACATTGTCCTTCAACGTTTGGCTGGGCAGTCCAATGACGTTGGCGCTGTTTTGTGCTTTGTCTGTCAAAGCCTTGTTCGAAGATCCCGCATCGGTGTTCAACAAGATGGGGCCAGACCCATTCGTGGACGCGGCATGCAACACCGGGCCTGACACCGCGGGGGGTGGTGCGTGGTCATCGACGCTTTGTATGTTGGCATCGATGCCGGTTGACTTGGGCCCCAGAATGGTTTGAGCCGCCAGCGCATTTTCTTGAACCTGATGGATTCGATCTTCGTCGCCAAAGCCTTTGGAGACTTTTTCGATGTTGTCTTGCATGGTGCGGTTGCCCGCGTGGGCACCTTCTTGCCCAGGCAACACATTGGAAATCACCGGGCCTTTGGGTGAGGCGCTACCAGGCTTGTCACCTGCTTGGGCAGCATCTTCTTGGAAAGATTGATCCCGGTTGAAGCGCACCCCTTTTTCATCCGACACGTTGCTGGATGCCACATTGCTGTAAATCAACTTGGGCTTGAGCACCGAAGCCGAGAAGGTCTTGATGTTTTTGACCTTGATCGACTGGTAAAAAGGCTTGAAGCTTGCGCTGTCATGCCCATAGCCGGTCAACATGGTTTGGAAAATTTTGCTCTCCAGCGCATCCACGTCGCCATCGGCCATCATCGAATCACACACATTGGTCAAGATGTACAGCTTGACATCTGGGCTCAGACTGGGAGCGACACGCTTTAAAAACTCAGGCAGCTTGACCGATCGCACCTGCTTCAAAGCGGCTTCTTGCAGGCCTTTGAATTCGCCGATCACCGTTTGCAACTGGCCAATTTCTTCCGTGGCAATGGTGCCGTCCGCGGCCATCATGTACAGCAGTGATGCGGCCAGCGCCAAGTGTGCGGACCCGACCGTTTGGTCCAGTTGATCGGCTTTGTACTCGCCCATCACCGTGTCGTTGTTTTTGAGAGCGATCGCTCGTTCAAACGGGGCAAAGGTCGCGGTGTCGATGCCCCAAGCGGTTTTCATGCGCTCAAACAAGGCCACTTCATCGTCGCCTGCGCTGCCATCGGCCAGCAAGGAGTCGCAGACGTTGGTCAAGATACACAAGGTGCTGGCTTTGTCCAGCACTTGGTAGGCATCGGTCAAAAACTGAGCCAAAGGAACGGCTTGCACATATTGAACCGCCACGTTCATCACATGCTGGTCGCCACCGATCACCGATTGAAGTTGGCTGCTCTCGGCGTCATCAATTTTTCCGTCGCTGGCCATCATGTGCAGCAAAGCCGCAGCCAACACCAAATGCGGTGTCAGCCTGAAGGTCGCTTTCTGTCCGGTTTGTGCCTCATCAGGCGTGTCTTTGAACTGGTCCAACAGCCCCAGTTTGTGTGCGGCCATGTTCATGGGCGCACCTCGGGCATGTCTGTGCCTCGCGCGCCCAGAGGCATTGGGGCGCTGTGTTCAGTTGAATAAAACCAATCATTGGGCATGAATGCAGGTTAGGCAGGCGACCCCGCGCAAATCCCACAATTCCATCCAATAACTCTTCAAGTCTCACGCAAACCCATGGAAATGGTCTCAAAACCGAGAGCTGTTGAAATTTTTTCAAGGCCATGGCGATCCAACCACCGGTATGACCATTCGCCCATGTCAATGCCCGTGACCGATCAAAGTGGTGACATTAATCATCCCAAGCGTGGATCTGGACTGCATCGAGCAAAGTTGCCACATCATTGGCTTGGCACAGTGCTGTACCCAAAGATGCCAGCGCAGCTGCGGATGCCGCCATGGCGTGGCGCAAGGCATGGCCAAGAGTGGCGGGGCTGGTGTCGGGATGCCGTTGGTCCAAGGCGGTTACAAAAGCACCGACAAACGTGTCTCCTGCACCAATCGTGCTGCGCACAGGCACCTCCAAGCCGGGTGCATGCCAAGTGCCCTGGGTGGTCACCAGCAAAGCGCCCTCTGCGCCCATCGACAAGGCCACCAGCTCACACCAAGATTGCGCGAGCCATTCACGTGCAACCGCCACGCGTTGAGGCAGGGTGGGCAGTTCCCTTCCAACCAATTCTTCCATTTCGCGCAAGCTGGGCTTGACCATGTAAACGCCCGCGCGCATGGCGGCCATCAACGCAGCACCAGACGCGTCGAGGGCCAATTTTTTGTGGTGCTTTTGTGCCAGCCTCGCGATGTCTGCATAAAAGCCGTGTGGTGCATCGGGTGGCAAGCTGCCGCTGACCACCCAATAGCGGTTGTCTGGCCTATCGTTGATCAGGGCCTGCAAGACTTGTTTCAATGCATCTTTGTCGGCGGTGGGGCCAGGCAGCACAAAGCGAAAGTCGCGACCACTATCGGTTTCGTGCACCGAGAATCCCATGCGCGTCGGGTGGGCACAGTGAATGCGATGGTGCGGGACAGCTTCGGCGTCCAGCATCTCGCCCAACTGGTCGCCCGTGGTGCCACCACCCAGCCAAAGGGCTTGCACCGATCCGCCCAAACGGTGCACCACGCGGGCCACGTTGATGCCCCCACCACCCGGGTGATATTGGGGCACCGTGCAGCGCAACTTGTGCGTGTCCATCACCTGCGCAGTGGTGGTGAGCACATCCACGCTGGGGTTGAGGGTCAAGGTGGTGATGTGCGCCATGGAAGGCATGATGCCAGAGATGCACGGGCGGACTGCTATGCTGGTTGCTTGCTTTGCCCTTTGCAGCCCCAACCCTTGTCAGCGCATGGTTGGCTTGCCCCTTGGGGCGCTTGTGATCACACCACCCAGCCTTTGTGAACCCCTTGTATCCAGATCATCCTGCCAACCTCCGCCCCTCGGCGGAAAAGCTGGCATTGGGCCAGGTGATCACCGTCTTCAGTGTGGCTGCGCTCGAGGTCGCACTGAAGCGGGCCAGTCATCGTTTTGAGCAGTCCAGCGATTGGCAGGTGGCCTTGTGCTTCAACACCTCACCTGAACTGATGGCCAAGCTGCGCGATGGTTGCTGCGCCGATGTCTGGATTGCGCCTGCCCCTGTGCTGTTGCATGCCGCTGCGCTGGGAATGGTGCAAACGCATCAAGCATTGGCCCAGGTCGGGGTGGGGGTGGCTGTGGCGCAGGGGCAAGTGGTGCCAGATATCTCGACGCTCGAAGCGTGGCAAAGCGCAGTTCGCAAGGCCTCGTCGATCTTCTACACCCATGCCTCATCGGGCCAATACATCCATGGCTTGCTCTCCTCGATGGGAATATGGGACGACGTGCGCACCAAAGTGCATCGATTTGACAACGGTGAGGACATGCTGATCGCCTTGTCGCAAGCGGGGGCGTCTCCAGGTGCCTTGGCCATGGGTGCCATCAGCGAAATCCACACATTTGCCCAACGGGGCGTCGCTTTTGTGGGGCCCTTGCCCCCGGCCATTGCGCACCAAACCCTGTACGCGCTGGCCATGGACATGCAAAGCCCACGGTGGGGCCCTGCCCAGCGTTGGGTGCAGCTGTGCCAACAAGCCGATGTGTGGGGCGATGTTTCGCGCACCGGCATCGAGCCCTTGTGAGGGGCTGGCTCAGGGTATTCAAGGGGGGCAATGGCGCAGGATCTGCCACCTCCGTTTGGTAAGATGAAACGACATTCAACAGGAGAAAAGTCATGGCTTTGTATGAGTTGAGAACCTATTCCGTGGTGGTTGGCAAGATGTCAGAGGTGGTGTCTTTGTACGGCTCTGAAGGTTGGGCCGCTTTGGAAAAGCACCCCAAAAAATTGATCGGTTATTTCACCGGTGATGTGGGTGCGTTGAACGAGATCATCCACGTCTGGAAGTTTGATGACGATGCCGATCGGCGTGCTTTTTGGGCCGGTGTTTTTGCCGATCAGGCCTTCATGGCATTTGCGGGCAAGTTGCGCCCCATGATCCTCAAGCAAGAGAACAAACTCATGATGGCCGCCCCATGGGGACCCCACCCATGACCATGGATCAGGCCCCAGCGCACACCACAGCCCACCATGTGCTGCAAGGCTTCAATGATCTGGGGCTGGATTATTTGTTTTGCAACTTGGGCACCGACCACGCCCCCTTGATTGAAGAGATGGCGCGTTGGCGCCAACAGGCAAAAGCCTTCCCAAAAACGGTTTTGTGCCCGCATGAAAACACCGCGGTGCACATGGCCGCGGGCTATGCCTTGGCCACCGGCCGGGGTCAAGCGGTGTTGGTTCATGTGGATGCGGGAACGGCCAATGCCACCATGGGTATCCACAACATTTCCAAAGCCCGCTTGCCACTGATGCTGATGGCGGGCCGGGCCCCATACACATCGCACGGTGAATTGCCCGGCACCCGCGACACCTTTGTGAATTTTGTCCAAGAGCCTTACGACCAAGGCGGGTTGGTGCGCCAGTATGTCAAATGGGACTACAACTTGCCCTCTGGGGTGATTGCCAAAGAAGCCTTGCGCCGCGCCCACAGCATGATGCAAAGTGACCCCAAGGGGCCGGTCTATTTGACTTTTGCCAGAGAAACCTTGACCCAAAACTGGCGCGACGATCAATTGCTTGATTTTCCGGTCCAGACCTATGGCCCGACCCCCGCTTTGGGCACCGACCCCGACGCGGTCGAGCAGGTGGTGGATCGTTTGTTGGCCGCACAACACCCCTTGATCATCACGTCCTACAGCGGGCGCAACCCAGACACGGTGGCCACCCTGGATGCTTTGGCCCGATTGGCCGGTATTCGTGTGATCGAGTGCAATGCGGTGGACCTCAACATCCCCCACGACTCGCCGTGCTTCAGTGGCTTTGTGCCGGGTGCCCATGTGGCCCAAGCCGACGTGGGCTTGATGGTGGATGTGGATGTGCCATGGATACCGCGCGACACACCGGTCGACCCGAAAACTTGGTGGGCCCACATCGATGTGGACATCGACAAGCGCAGCTACCCCATGTGGAGCTTTCCGCGCCACTTGAAAATGCCGGGCGACAGCGGTCGCATCCTGGCGCAAATCTTGGCCCGCTTGCAGCAGCGCCTGAACCCGGCGTTCACCCAAGCGGCCCAAGCGCGGGTGGCAGGCTTGGCCCAAGAGAGCCAGCAGCGACAACAACGCGCCACCCAATTGGCCACGGACCCGGGGCAAGTGGGGCAAATCAACCCCCACTTTTTGTGTGCGGCCGTGGCCCGAGCCATTCCAGCCAATGCCATCGTGCTCAACGAGGCCATCCGCAATGCCCCCGTGGTGGCGATGCAAGTGCCGCGCACCGTGCCTGGCTCACACGTGGGCTTGGCCGGCGGCGGCTTGGGTTTTTCAGCGGGCATGGCGCTGGGCATCAAGCTGGCCCAGCCCGAAAAATGCGTGGTGGCTTTTTCTGGCGATGGCTCGTTTTACTTTGGCAACCCGCAATCGAGCATGGCGGTGTCCAAGCAATATGGTTTGCCGGTGTTCACCATCGTGCTCGATAACGGTGGTTGGGCCGCGGTCAAAGAGGCCACTTTGCGTGTATTCCCAGAAGGGGTGGCCAAGGCCACCCAAGCCTATGAAGCGCACTTGGCGCCGGACATGAACTTCGCCATGGTGGCCCAGGCCGCTGGCGCCCATGGTGAGTGGGTCAGCGATCCTGCCGATGTGGCCGCTGCCATCGAACGCTGTTTGGCCGCACTGGGCCGTGGACAAAGCGCTTTGTTGCAGGCCAAAGTCACCCGCTTGTGATTTTTGACCGTTGGTGCACACAGCGCAACGGCGATGATTTTTTTAACCCCAGGAGCAGTACATGATGACAACAAGCCTTCGATTCTTGATGTCCTTCGCCTTGGCTTGGGGCTTGGGCTTGGCCCAGGCTGCCGACCCCAAAGAAGCGGCAGAGCCAGCGGTCAAAAAATCGGACTCGGGCATTTGCCATGACAAAACCAGCCCCAGCCATGGCAACACCAAAAAGTTCACCGCTTTCAAAACCCTGGACGAGTGTGTGAAAAGTGGCGGGACTTTGCCCGCTAAAACGGCGGCTGCCGCTGAACCGGTGGTGAAAAAATCGGACTCGGGCATTTGCCACGACAAAACCAGCCCCAGCTATGAGCGGACGAAAAAATTCACCGAGTTCAAAACCGTTGAAGACTGCGTGAAAAGCGGCGGCAAATTACCCGGTGCGAAATAGCCCTTAACTTTTGCCAGTGGCCAGCAGGGTTTCGATTTGTTTTGACAAGCGGTGCACAGAGTCTGCCAAGGCCTTGAGCTCTTGTTCGCGCAGCAAATCCACTTTTTCGTGCAACAACTCAATTTCCAACTCGGCCTTGACGTTGACCTCGTAGTCGTTGTCAGCGCGACGCCGGTCGGTTTCTGCCAATCGATTTTGGCTCATCATGATGGCCGGCGCGGTATAGGCGGCCTGGAATGACAGCATCAAGTTGAGCAAGATGAAGGGATAGGGGTCCCACGGCGACGCGGTTTGCGTGTTCCAGCTGATCCACAGCACGATCAAGGTGCTTTGAATGATGATGAAGCGCCAAGACCCGACCGTTGCCGCCACCTGGTCGGCCACTTTTTGCCCCCAGGTCAGGGGGGTTGGGCTTTGCGGCACGGGTGCCGTCACCATTTGCTGAACGCGCCGATGGGTTTGCCGATGTTTTCGCAAGCTGTGCAACAAATGCTGCTCATCGTGTGTGAGTTGGGGTACTGGTTGGGTGTTTGAAGCGGTCATGGTGTTTTTTTTCCAGTGGGCACTCAGGGGAGGGGCGCTTGCAACTTAGCACAAACCTGGGCGCATCGCTGGCCCATGGGTGGAATAAAGCCGACAAATAAACCCCATGGCTTGGCGCACAGGCGTACATTAGGTTCACCCACCTCGGAAGTGTTTTCCGCTCAATAAAGAAAGTTCACATGATTCAATGGCCTGCTCAAACCGAGCCCGTTTTGTGGGGTGCTGTCGCTGGCGCAGTGATTTTGTCGGTGGTGGGGTTCAGTTTTTCCGGTTGGCACACCGCCAGCCAAACAGACGCGATCACCAGTGTCAAGGTGGCCACGGCATTGACCGCGGCCATGGCCCCGGTGTGCGCCTTGGCCTTCAAGCAAGACGGTAAATACGCAGCCAATATGGTGGAGTTGAAGAAAACCGATGAATGGTCACGCAGCAACCTGATTGAAAAAGGCGGCTGGGGCAAAGTGGCTGGCGGTCAAGACTTGAGCCCAGAGGCGGCACGCGCCTGCGCTCTGCTGCTGATCCCCGCCTAAAGGCTTTCACCCTTTGCGCAGGCTTGGCGTCTGCGCAGACCCCTTGCCGTTTTGAACCCTGGCCTGAGAAGATGCCAGGGGGTCAGATGCTCAATCCACCCAGCGACTTGCCACCGTCAACAAACAGCGTTTGACCGGTGATGAAGTGGGTTTGGGGAGAAGCCAAAAAAGACACCGCATGCGCGATTTCGTCGGGGGATGCGGCTTTTCCGCGTGGCTCCAAAGCTTCCCATTGCGCAAACATCTCGGGTGGCGCGGAGCGTGTCATGGGTGTGTCGGTGAACCCTGGCGCCACCGAGTTGACGGCTATTTCTTTGTCGCGCAATTCCATGGCCATGGCCCGTGTCAGGCCAACCACCGCCGATTTGGAGGCGACATAGTGGGCAAAGCGGGTACCGCCCAAAGCCCCCCTTGAAGAAATGGTGACGATGCGCCCACCTGCTGTCATGCGCCGTGCCGCTTCTTGCGCAGGGATAAAGGTGCCCACCACATTGACTTGCAGCATTTGGGTGAAGGCTTGCTCGGTCAGATCCAAAAACCGCGCATCGTTGTAAATGCCAGCTGCGCAGACCATGACGTCCACCCGGGCGTGTGCTTGCATGGCTTGGTGCACACTGGTGCGATCACACACATCCACAACAGCCGCACTGATGCGCAGCCCCTGCGCTTGCAAAGGCTGTAATGCGGCTGCCAGCACATCGGCTTGTCGGTCCATGGCCACCACCTGAAAACCGTCTTGGGCCAGGCGTTTGGCAATCGCCAAGCCAATGCCTTGGGCGGCGCCTGTGACAAAAGCGTTGAGGGTGGTGTTCATGTCAAATCGGTGGTGGTGTGATCAGCCAAGATAGCCAAACTGTCTAGGCAGCCACAGCGTGATGGAAGGAAAGAAGATCATCAAGAACATCACCACGCTCAAGGGGATGCAAAACTGCCATATCTCGCGGTTGATTTCTTTCATGGGCACGCCCGTGAGCGAGCCCAGGACAAACAAAATCAAACCGTAGGGTGGGGTGATCATGGCGATCATGAAGTTGAGGATCACCACCACGCCAAATTGCACCAAATCAATGCCCAAGGCGTTGACGGTGGGCAGCAGCACGGGGACAAACACCAGCAACATCACCGCGCCATCCAGCACCGTGCCCAAGATCAAAAACATCACATTCACCAGCAGCATGAACACAATTGCCGAGAGGTTCAAGCTGGCGATGTAGGCGGCCAGTTGCACCGCCACTTGCTCCGAGGTGATGGCGTAATTGACGATGAAGGAACTGGCAATGAGCATCATCACCACGGCCGATTGGCGTGCTGACATGGCAAAAATGGCGACCAAGGTTTTGAAGCCCAGGTTGCGATAAATGAACATGCCAATCATGATGGCCCACAAACCAGCCATGGCCGCCGATTCGGTGGGGCTGAAAACGCCCGACCAAATGCCTCCCAAGAGCATCACCGGCAAGGTCAACGGCAAGGCGGCGCGCCAAAGCACCAAGGGCAATTGGGACAAGGATATTTTTTGGCCAAAAGGCAGGTTGCGTTGGCGCGCGATCATCGCGATCCACAGCATCAAGCTCGCAGCCATCAGCAACCCCGGCACCACACCGGCCAAAAACAAAGCCCCCAGCGAAGCCGTGCTGATGAGGGCGTAAATCACCATGGGTATGGACGGCGGAATGATGGGCCCCAAACAGGATGCGGCAGCGGCAATGGCCACCGCCAAACCGCGCGGGTATTGACCCACTTTTTCCATCATGCGGATGGACACCATGCCGGGCCCGGCCGCATCGCTGATGGCACTGCCACTCATGCTGGACATGACCACATTCATCAACACGGTGATGTGGCCCATGCCCCCACGCAGCCGACCCACCACCACATCGGCTGCACTCCAAATGCGCTCGCTGACCGTGGATGCGTTCATCACATTGCCGGCAAAAATGAACATGGGAACCGCCAGCAACACATACATGCTGAACATGGAGTTCAGGGTTTGGTCGACGATCAAGCCGATGTCTTGTCCTTTGAGCCAGAGATAAACAATCCCGCTGCTGAACATCATCAACACGATGGAAAACCGCAGCAATGCGCACACCAGGATCACGATGCCCATGGCGATCAGAGCGGTGCTCATGCGGCGCTCACGAAAAAATCAACCCAACACATTGGCTTTTTCATCTGCTTTTTGGTCCTTGACATGTTCGGGCCATTGATCGGAGCAAAGCCACAAGAACCGATTGGCGGCGCGAACAATGACAGCCAACCAATAAATGACAAAACAGGCGTACACATAATCCAAGCGCCACTCCAGCGCATTGGTTTTTTCGCGCCACAAAAAAGCCACGTAGCCCCAAATGGTGGGGGCAGACAGGGTGAACAACAGCACAATCAAGACAGAAGCCGTCAGACCAATGAGGCGCCGACCGCTGGCGCCGCATTGGTCCCACACCACATCGAAGGTGACTTGCTCTCTTTCACCGAGCACCAGCGCCTCGGTCAAAAAAGTCGACCACAAAAACAAAATCAAGATGGATTCGTCCACCCAATTGACCGGTTGAACCAACACATAGCGCTGAAAAACAGAAATCACAAACAGCACAAAAATGCCGATGAACATGGATACCGTCAGCCATTCCGCACAGCGGCTGAAGGCCTGGAATTTTTGTCGAATGGCTGCGATATCCATGGGTGTCAAAGCGCTCAGTTGAGTTCTGTGGTCAAGTTCACTTGATGGCCTGGATGCGGGCCATCAAGCCGGGCTTCCATTTGGCGGTCATGCCACTGGCCTCGTACTCTTTGAACACGGTGGTGCGAAACAGACTGGCATCGGGTTCGCTGATGCGCACGTTGGCTGCGCGAAAGGTGTCCAGCGCTGATTTTTCGTCTTGAAGCGTTTTGGAAATTTGCATGTCGGTGGCTTCGCGCGCGGCGGCCCTGAGCTCGGATTGTTGTGCGGGTGTGAGTTTGTCAAAGGCGGGCTTGGCCATGGCGATGAACACCGGTTGCACCAAATGTTTGGTCAGCACCACTTGCTTGGTCACTTCGTGGAATTTCCAATCGCGCGTCATGTTCGTGGGGTTATCTTGGGCGTCGATTTGACCGGTTTTGAGGCCCAAGTAGACCTCGGTGATGGGCATGGCCACGGGCGTGGCGCCCAGTGCTTTGGCCAACACTTGGAAAGATGCGCCAGGGGGCATGCGCATTTTGGTGCCGTTCAAGTCGGTGGGTTTCTCGATTTTTTTGTCGTTGTTCAAGTTGATGGTGCGGGTGCCCAGATAGGCGGTGTCCAAAATCACCAAACCTACTTTGTTGGCCACATCGTCGTAATACTCTTTGCCGATGTCGCTGCGAAAGGTTTTGATCAGGTGCTCGGCATCGCGGAACAGGTAGGCGGCACTGAAAACGCCGTATTCCGGCAATTGCGCTTCGATTTCAAAGGTGACCGGGCTGGCCATTTCCAAGTTGCCGCGTTGCATGGCGGGCAATTCGGTGCCTTGTCGAAACAGGGCGCTGGCGGTGTGCACGGACACTTTGACAGCGCCTGGGAATTTGCTTTCCATGCGCGCTTTGATCATGCGAAACGCATCCGACAGCGGAGAGCTGTCTGGGGCTGCTGTCGAAACCCTGATCTCGGTTTGGGCCTGTGCCAAAGGCCATGCCAACAAGGTGGCCAGGCTGACGGCTGTGGCGATGAACGTTCTTCTCATGTTGCGCTCCTGAATTCAGTGAAAGACCCGATAAAACAGGCTGGGTCCATGGCCTTGGCAAACTCCATGTCAGCGCGAGGGACCAATGGCCACCGACAAGCGGCCAATGCCTTCGATGTCGGCATCGACCCGGTCTCCCACGCTCAAAAATGTTTTGTGTGGCACACCCACACCGGCGGGGGTACCGGTGAGCAACACGTCGCCGGGGTCCAGCGTCATGATGCGCGAGGCCGTGGAAATTTGTTCGGCCACCGAAAAAATCATGTCTTTGGCGCTGCCGTTTTGTTTCAAGGCACCGTTGACGGCCAACTTCAAGGCGGCGCGTTGGGGGTCGCCGAATTGATGGGCGGGGATCAGGCGCGGCCCCATGGGGCAGCAGGTGTCATGCCCTTTGCCAGCCACCCAATCGAGCTTGTAAAAAGTCTCCGGAGCGCGGTTGTGATCGCGGGCCGAAAAGTCAATCGCCACCGTGTAAGCGGCCACGTGCGACAAAGCTTGCTCCACGCTCACGTTGCGGGCTGTTTTGCCAATCACCAAGGCCAGCTCGACCTCCCAGTCAAAAGCTTGGGTGTTGATGGGCATGTGCACCGTGTCACCTTCGCCGACCACGGCATTGCGCGGCGGCTTCATGAAGAAGAACAAGCGCTGGTCTTCTTTTTTGGCGCCTGGCATGCCCATTTCGGCCAAGTGATCGAAATAGTTGGCCCCAGCGCACAATATTTTTCCTGGATACAACAGCGGGGCCAAGCGCTGGGATGGGCTGATTTGATCGCTCGCTTGCACCTGAGCCGCTGCGGCATTCAGTGCCGCCAACGCCCGCGCCCAATCGCCAAACAAGCCCGCCACACTGTCTTGTCCGGCCAGGCCCACGCGGGCCAAACTGGGTGCCAATCGGTAAGCCACACCGTTGACTTCCAAAGCGGCCACGGACTGCTCGCCTTGGGCAAATGTGGCCAATGACCAATGGGTTTGCGTGCTCGCCATGTTTTTCCTCTTGTGAGAACAATATAATTCGATCATAATTTTATAAAATCCTCACGTCAAGGCCTTTTTTCAATGGAAAACCCTGAAGCCTCATCACTGGCAGAGCGCGCGTATCAACGTTTGCGCAGCGAAATTTTGTACGGCGACTTGATGCCCGGTGAGCGTTTGCGCCCGGCGGATTTGCAGGACAAGTTCCATCTGGGCCTGACGCCCATCCGCGAAGCCTTGATGCGCCTGTCGTCTGAGAACTTGGTGGCTTTGGACACCCACCGCGGCTCGCGTGTGAGTGAGACCAGCCTGGCCGAATTGAGCGACTTGATGGCCACCCGCCGATCCATTGAGAGCCTGTGCCTCACATCGGCCATGACCCATGGGGACGCCGCCTGGGAGGCCGAGGTGGTGTCGGCCATGCATTTGCTGTCCAAAACTCCCTTGCCGCGCTCGGCCAAAGACCGTGAGGCCGCCACCTTGTGGGAGTCGCGCCACCGGCGCTTCCACCACGCCATGGTCGGCGCGTGTCAAGAAAAATGGCTGCTGTGGTTTTGGAACATCTTGGCCGATCACTCTGAGCGTTATCGCAAGTTTCGGCTGTTGCAGCGTGTGCCTGTCAAGAGCAAGGCCCGGGACATTGAAGCCGAACACCATGCCTTGATGCAGGCCGTTTTGGCCCGCGACCACAGCTTGGCCACCCATTTGATGTCAGCCCATTTGAGCGCCACTGAAAAGTCGGTGGCGCTGGGCTTGGCCGCGTCCCCCCCCACTTCACTGACCCCGAAAGGTTCCCCATGATTGTTCGCACCGCCATTTTGGAGGGCACGGTGGCCCCCGCCGACAAAGCCGAATTTGATCAACACATGCGCACCACGGTGGTGGCCGCTTTGGGGCGCTATCCGGGCTTGGTCAAAGCAGTGTTGCGCGAAATTGCTGAGGCCGATGCCGATGCACCCGCGGTCTACATGGCCTTTGATTTGTATTTCCACACTTTGGCCGATATGCATGCGGCTTTGGCCAGCCCCGTGCGGCAAGCGGTGCGCGCCGAGTTGGGCCACATCATGCCGCGTTTTCAAGGGCGTGTGTACCACTTGGTTTTTGACGAAACCGCGCAGACCGGTACCGGCACATGACGGTATTGGTGCTCGGTGCGGGGCTGATTGGTGGCTTGACAGCCCAGTTGTTGGCCCAGCGCGGTGACCCCGTGGTGTTGGCCGATGTGCGTGCGGGGTTGGCCCCTCAGGGCGTTCAGCGGGTGACCTGTGATGTCACCGATGAGCCCGCCCTCAAGGCCTTGATGCAAGCCCACCGCATCCGCGACGTGGTGCACACCGCAGCCTGGTTGTCCACCGCCATCCGGCAAGACCCCCTCAAAGGCATCGGCGTCAACATCATGGGCACGGCGAATGTGCTCGAGTGCGCACGCACACTGGGATTGCGCCGGGTGGTGTTGGCCAGTTCCACCACGGTCACTTACACCGGATTTGCCGCACATGGGCCTCAGCCGATCGAAGAGGACTTGCCCTTGCACGTGATCAGCGAGCGACCGGCGAGCATTTATGCCGCCTGCAAGTTGGCCGGGGAGCACTTGGCCCACCTCTACCATGACCTGTATGGTGTGGACGCTTTGTCCCTGCGTTATGCCGCGGTGCTGGGGGATTTGGGCAACATCACCAGTGTGCCGGGTCGATTGCTGCAAACCCTGGTGCAAGCGGGTCAAGCGGGCCAGCCTGTGTCGTTGAACGATCCGTTTTTGGTGTGGGGCGGGCGTGAAGAATTTGTCGATGCGCGCGATTGCGCCTTGGCCAATGTGTGCGCTTTGGACGCGCGCAATCCGCAGCAACGGGTCTACCACATCGCCGATGGGCAGTGGCACAGCTTGGGCGACTTTGTGGCAGCGGTTCAGCGCGTGTATCCGGCTTTACAGGTCACCTGGCCAGACACATTGACCACGGGGTTTGCCGGTTTTCCCCACCAAAGACCGGCCCCATCAGACCACCGCCGGGCCCAGAGCGAATTGGGCTTTGATTGCGCGCACGGGTTGCAAGATTCGATTGCCCATTGGGCTTGCCTGGCCCCTGCCCAAGTGCGCCTGAGCCCCTAGGAAATTCCTGCATCCGTGTGGGATCGCGAACACGGGTTTTGACAGACCATCCACGGCCGGGTTCAAGCCGGCTTGCATTGCCCTTGCAAGTTCATGCGCTGGGTTTTGCGTTGATGGGGGATGTCGGCATACCCGCTCAAGGCCATGTTGGCGCGGGCAATGCGCAACTCGCGCACCTCGCCATTGGCCACGGTTTTTTGCTGGATGCCCATGCTGCTGGGGTTGGTCAGGTTTTTGCCGACAAATTGATCGGTGGTCAAGGTGTTGATGAACATCTCATAGGGCTTGGCACCTTGCACTTTGAAATACAGGTTGTTGCCAATCGATTGAATTTCGATGCTCACATCGGCGGCCGGGACTTTTTTGTCCTCCAACCCAGGAAAGCTGCCTTCGATGTTGCAGCGGATGGTGAATATTTCTGCCAAGGCCGTGGCCGGCGTGCCCAGCAGCAAAGCCAGGCTTAAAAGCGCTGTGGGTGAGGCCCACTTCAGGGTGGTCAAATTCATGGAAGGGCTGGGAGTATGTGAGTTTGGAATGTAACAAATCTCAGGCGGTGAACACCATCAACGCTTGCTTAGAATCGATCCATGAATCCGCGACTGATCTGTGTGGGCCATGTCGCTTTGGACATGATGTTTGGCGTTCAGGCCTTCCCCGCACACCCCACCAAAACCCCCGCCCAGCACCACCACCAAGGTGTGGGCGGCATGTCGGCCAATGCCGCTGTGGCGCTGTCCCGTTTGGGCGCAGATGTGGCCTTTTGTGGCCCCGTGGGTGACGATGCTGCGGCCGACGTGTTTGCGCGGCATTTCCAGCGCGAGGGGGTGGATGCTTCGCGCATGCAACGCTTGGGCGGACACAGCAGCTCGGTCTCGGCCATCATCATTGACAGTCACGGTGAGCGCATGATCTTCAACCACCGCGGCAGTGCACTCACCGCGCAGGCCGCGTTTGATCCTGCGTGGCTGAATGGCTGCCAAGCCCTGTGGGTGGACCCGCGCTGCCCCGCTTGGGCCATGCAAGCCTTGCAGTGGGCGCGCGCTCAAGGCGTGCCCAGCATGCTCGATGGGGACATTTCTCCCGTGCACGACTTGACCGCCCTGGTTCCATGGGCCGATTGGGTGGTGTTCTCAGAAGCCGGCTTGATTCACGCTTATGGCGTGGGGGGCGAGGCCGGTTTGGACCAGGCCTTGAAAGTGGATGCCCACGGCCGTTCTCCCTTGGCGGTGGCGCAAACATTGGGGTCCCAAGGGGTTTGTTGGAAGCGTGCGGGTCAGCCCTTGCAATGCCAGCCCGCATGGCCTGTGGGCCCGGTGGTGGACACCCTGGGTGCGGGCGACGTGTTTCACGCCGCCTTGGGCCTGGCCTTGTGGGAGGGCATGGGCGATGCAGCAGCCATGCGTTGGGCCAGTGCCGCTGCAGCCCTGAAATGTTTGCAGCCCAAAGGCATTTTGGGTGCGCCCACACGCGACGCCGTGGTGGCTTTCTTGGCCCAAGCGGGTGAGCCCCTCAGTGGCTGAGGCCACCGCTGCGCTGCGTCACCCGGGCACAGGCCGCCCACCAGACCTGGGGTTCGGGCACCCAAAGCCCTAAGCTGTGGCGGGCGCGGGTGATGCCGGTGTAAATCAGTTCGCGTGACAACACCGGTGCATCGCGATCGGGCAAGACCAACAGCACCCGGTCAAACTCAGAACCTTGCGACTGGTGCACCGTCATGGCCAAGGCGGTGTCGACATGTTCCAAGCGGGTGGGAGAGACCCAGCGCACCCCATCGGTGCCATCGGCAAAGGCCACTTGCAAAACTGCTTGGCGGTTCACCGTGCGGTACAAACAAAGCCCCACATCGCCATTCATCAGGCCCAATGCACGGTCATTGCGGGTGACCACCACGGGTCGACCGGCATACCACCCGCCCTGGGGCAAGCCCAGGCTGCGCGCCAGGCCGAGGTTGAAGGCATGCACCCCCCAAGGCCCTTCGCGCAAGGCGCACAGCACGCCCAAGCGACCGAAATCGTTCAAGCACTGGCGTGCTTGGGTGTCGCTGCAAGCCGCTTGATCGGGCCCAGGGCCTGCGCTGGGTGCTGGGTGTATGCGCTGCAACCATTCTGACCATCCCGCGCGCACGCGGGCGACGTGGGCGGGGCCCCAGATGGCGCGCTGGTTGGTGCCACCCTGCCAGCGTGAAACACCCACTGAGTGCGGGTCTTGCTCCGTGCTGGCCTGTTGCCACAGGGCTTGTAGTCGGGCACGGTCGCCGGTATTGACCGCCTGGGCCCATTGGCCAATCGCGCTGTCATGGCCAAAGCGGTGGCTGTGGGTCAAGGTGGCGGTGGCGTCGCGCAGCAAAGGGCTTTGGCACAACTGGGCCATCACCGCGCCCGCTTCCACCGAGGCCAGTTGGTCTTTGTCCCCCAGCAGCACCAGGTGGGCCTGTGCGGGGACGGCTTGCAGCAAGCGCGCCATCATTTCCAAATCGATCATCGAGGCTTCGTCGACCACCACCACATCCGCGTGCAATTGTCTGATCGGCGCCTGAGGGGCTGAAAAGCCATGCCAGCCCAGCATTTTGTGCAGGGTTTGCGCCTCGCCAGGCAGGGCGGTTTTCCAATCTGCGGGCAATGCGGCATGGGCCTGGGCCATGGATGCATTCAGCCTGGCCGCGGCCTTGCCCGTGGGGGCTGCCAGCAACACGCGCAGGGGTGCTGTGCCGTGCGATGCTTGCAACAAGGCCAGCAAGCGCATCACGGTGGTGGTTTTCCCCGTGCCAGGCCCGCCGGTGATGATGCAGGTGCGCTGGTGCAAAGCCATGGCGCAGGCCAGGCGTTGGCTGTGCTGCGGGGCCTGCGCGTCAGCGGGGCCAAACAAGGCGTCCAGACCTTGAGCCGCTGGGCCCACCGCCACAGTCCCCAGCGCGTGGCGCGCCTGCAAGTGTTGGCAAATGCTGGCTTCGGCGCGCCAGGCCCGGCGCAGGTACAAGCGGTTCGCGCTGACCACCAGGGGTGATGTGTCGCCCGCGCACCATGGCAGGCTGGCCAGGGCCTCCACCCAATCGGTGGGCAGGGCTTGGGCGTCGGCATGGGTCCAGCCCAACAAGCCCGCTGCATCGCCTTGCAATGCCGCCACATCCAGGCAAGCATGGCCGCGGCCCCATTGGTGGCTGGTCAGTGCGGCCAGCCACATGTGGGTGTCGCAGGTGGGCGGGATTTGTTGGCACAAAAAATCCGCCCATGCCCGGTCCAGTGTGGTCAAAGCCTTCACTGGTGCCAGCACAGACCGGGCTTGACCTTTTGCGCGGCTGGGCGAGTTCATGCCACTTCCTTTTTGAGCAGCGCATCCAGGGCTTCGATCAATGACCGCGCGGGGCGATGCAGGTGCACGCCGGCGCCGGCTTGGTCGATGCCGCGCAGGAACACATAAACCGCGCCCCCCATGTGCTGGTCGTAGTCATAGTGGGGCAGCCGAACTTGCAGCAAGCGGTGCAGTGCCAGGGTGTACAACACATATTGAACGTCATAGCGGTGGTCCATGACGGCCGCATCCAGATCAGGCGATTGGTAGTTGTCCAGTCGATTGGATTTGTAGTCGAGCACGCCGTAGCGGCCGTGGTGTTCAAACACCAAGTCCATCACCCCGGTGAGCATGCCGTTCAAGCGCTGGGGCCACAAGGCACGGCGCGCCAGGCCTGGCAACACATGCGCGCTGATCAAGGCGTCAATGGCCTGGGTGGAGGCGCTGGAGACGGCCAAGGTGAAGGGCATTTCGGCCCAAGCTTGGTCTGGCTGGAGTTGCCCCAGCACCAAGGCGGGTGCGCTCAGCGTGGGTGTGGGCAAAGGGGTTCGCAACAAGGCTTGCAGCCATGGGGTGATGAGCGCCATTTGGGCCTCGCTCAAATCCAGCGCCATGGCCTTGCGGGCCACCAAGCTGGACCAAGCGGCATGACCCGAGCGGGGCTCGGCCTCGGGGTCGTGTGCCAAGGGCCAGCCATGTTCGCATTGCCACTGCAGCAAATCATGCAGCAACAAACCACTGCGCGCACCCGCTGGAAAAACTTGCCACGGTGCCTGTGGCGTGGCTTGCCGGCCCGCCAGAGGGTTCAGGCCGACGTCGTTGTCCATGTGCCCCGGCATGTCCGGCAAGGCTGGATCGGATTCAAGCGCTGGGCTCAAGTCGGGTGTGTCGGGGTGGACCTCGTCGCTGGCTTGGATGGCCAGTTCAGCGTCGAGCTGGCGCGTCATGGCGCTGAAGCTGGCTGTCCACCAACGGGTCGGGTTCAATGGCCTG
>Ga0114960_10000607_pt1 | contig 30138 bp, 22 predicted proteins | sample C_130625_MF_Meta_FD_92637 | JGI IMG/M metagenome (GOLD analysis project Ga0114960, IMG submission 92637) | Freshwater microbial communities from Lake Croche, Canada to study carbon cycling - C_130625_MF_MetaG | ecosystem: Environmental > Aquatic > Freshwater > Lake | place: Lake Croche, Canada... | reverse complement strand
ACGAAGCAATGTCTTGCGGGCGAAAGCCCTAGCAAACACTGCGTAGTGAAGCACCGAAGGTGCGCCCCGGCCTGCTGAGTGTAAATCAGCTGCTCTAACCAACTGAGCTAAGCGCCCGAAGTGAGAAACACGAGGTTCCTCAAGCAAGCAGAGCAATGTTAGTCCTTTCTGTGCGACAGCCTTGAAGGGTTGAGCATCGCTGTGACGCAGAGCGCTCCCCTTGAACCCGCGAAGCAGTGTCGGGCGGGCGAAAACCTAGCAAACATTGCACAGTGGAGCACCGCAGGTGACCTCGACTTGCTGAGTGTAAATCAGCCGTTCCACCAACTGACCCAAGCGCCCCACCAGCTCTGGCCTAGAGCGGACCTGCGAAAAGCGCTGCATCCAGCAATTCTTGGGTACAAGCGATGATTGGTCGGCGAACCGTGGACTGGGCAATCACCAATTCTTCCTCGCGGTAATCCCCCGCGACCGCACCCGATTCCGTGGCAATCAGGAGACCGGCCAGATAGTCCCATGGGTGCAGGGTTGAGTGTTGGGCCACAGTAAAAATGTCGAGGGACCCATCAGCCACTAGACAACACTCGAGACTGGCCGCGCCCATCGCTCTCATTTGGGCCCACCCGAGGTGGCGATCGGGCAGACCCGAGAAGCCAACTACAGCGTCTTCGATCTTCTTGGTCGAACGAGCAGAGATGGCGCTACCATCCCTCGTCGCCCCCGAACCACGAAGGGCGAGATAGCGCGAAGAGGTTGGGATATTCGCCACGAGTCCCGCGACAAGTTCCAACTCACGTACAACCGCCAAACTGCAGGCAAAGAAGGGTATCCCTCGATCACAATTGGTCGAGCCGTCGATAGGGTCGAGCACGACTGTGTAGTCGCCGGATCCCGAAACGCCCGACTCTTCACTCACTACGCGGAGGCCATTTTTGACCAATATTTCGACCGCGACCGCGTCCGCCGCGAGGTCGAGGTGATATTGAGAAACCCGTTGCCCCGATAGCCCCCGTCCTCGCTGTCCTTCGAGCGAGGCCGTCACGGCGTCCACGCATTCTTCCAGTACGGCAACTAGGCGGTCATCATTCACACTCGTACCGTACCGGTACTGCGACTAGTCTCGATACCAATGGCTGCCATCGACGTTGCGGGTTTTGTCGCCGACCTTAAAGACCACGCGGTAGACCACGGTTTTCACGTGCACGACGAGCGACACTTTGTCGAGACTTATTCTCTCCGACAGGCCTGGGAGGTTGATTTGCACCCGGAGGAGGGCTGCGGCGGGCCGGTGGACTTGCACCTCACCCTCGACGTCGACCCTCGTGCACTCCTCGCTTTTGAAGACGCCCTGATCGGCCTCGACGACGATCAAGATCCACCAGACGAGTTCCACTTTCCACTCGTTCTCACCTGGACGCTTCCGCCCATGTCCAAAAGTCCCGACCTGCTCAACCTGGCCATTGACCTCGCCCCCGTTGGGGGGCTAGAACTCCCCCTCGAGGTAACCGCTACCGACACCTTCGCCAACGCTACCGACGGTGCCGAGCGGCGCATCGCCATTGTTGCTCGACACCCCATATCGCTCGCTCGTGTTGCCAAGGGTGATGATCCGCTGTGCGACCTCTTCGAGCGTGGCCGCCATATCAGCGAATTTCTTCTTCAAGCTGCTGACTCCTGGCAGCGGTAAGGGCGCACTCTCGAGGACTAGGGATTGCGCTGTGACCGCAGACGCGGTGGTGACCTCCAAGAATGGGCCGAGTTCGAAGGAGGTCACTAGGCCGGCACTCGCGAGTCGATCCAGTCGTAGATGGAAACTCGATTTCTTTGGAAGTCATCCACGGGGACCGGTACTGCAGCGCGGCACCCCGTTGCGGCATCACACCTTCCAGCGAATCCGGCAATGGGTGTGATGATGTGCGCGTCGATAGGTGTAGCGATTGGAGTGCTCCACTCTAGAAGTAGGTCATGGAACCTACACACGACCTACTCACCCAACTACGCATCGACTGGCGACACACCGGTAGTTGTGCCGCCGCCATTAGGGCGTATCAGAAGTTCTCAGAACGGCACCCCGAACTAGAACTGGAACGAGCCAGCTCGCTCGCGGACGTAGTTTTTCTCTTGGAGGCACGCGGGGGGCTGAACGTCGAGATGCGTGCGGCCATTGTGAGTGCCCTCCTCAGCGACGCCAGGGATCCCCTGCTGGCTCGCACCCTTCTGCAGACCTTGCTGCCCGGGCTAGTGAGCGTCTGTCGACAGCTACGTTTTGGTGAGGGCATCATCACTGAACGTGGTGAGGCCGTGGGAGTCGCCATCGCCCTTTTGGCTGAGCTCATTTACGACTGGGCCGGCCAATCACGTCAGTACGCCGCGCCCGATATTTTGTCAGCACTACGTGGACGCTTTCGCCGCTGGTTGCTGAAGGAGAAAGTACTGCGTCGACAGGTCGCGTCGGATGAAACTTTTCTCCACCTCTCCGCCAACGAATTCTCACCACTTCTCACTCGCCTCGAAGCCTTCATTGGTACGCCCCACGAACGAATTGCTCGACTCATGTATCAGCGAATTTTTGACGGCACCAGTATCTCGGATCTCGCTGATCGAGATGCAACGACGCCCTACACCCTGCGCAAGGAGTTGCAATGGTTCGCCACTCGTCACCTCGTGTGAATCGGCGCCGGCAAGGGAAACCGCTCGACCTTCGCCCGACCAGAAAAATTGACCCACCTTCGCTACTCTCATCTTCCTATGGGCCGACGCAGGATATCACCGAGCCAAATTCTCACCATGTCCGTGCCGCTGTGGCTCCTACTCCTGCTGCTGCCGAGTGCACCGCCGCAGACCCTCTGGCGAACCCTGTGGCTCGAGCGGCCGAGTACGACAACTACCACGATGATGCACAACTTTCAGAAACCCTCCACGAACAGAATCACCCCTCCGACGCCACTGCCCGGGCCGAACTCCTCACCCTCGAACGGCGCCAACGTCACGCCGATCGCGCTGAGCGCCGCGAGCACTCTCGCCCCCTTTTCCGCGGGTTCACTCGATGGCGTCTTTCTTTCCACTCTCGAACCGCTGCCGTCGGGTCGAACGTGGCGCGTGTCCGCCCCCAGCGACGTCACCATCAACGTGATGTGCGAGGGACAGCCCCAGGTGGTGGTGTCCGAACAATTTTCAACCGTTCGCCGCAGCAACTGTTCAGTGCTACTGACGAACATCGGCACAGAGGAGGTGCAGTGGCAACTTTTCATCACCTAGCGACCAGGGCAATGCGGATTGCCAACGCTTTTTCAATATCGCTTTTTCTTCTGGCGATACCCCTCGCGTGGCAGCGCTTATGGCACATATCTCGGGTGACGTGGCACGGCCTGGGCTTATCTCCGGTCGTGACCAGCGCGCTCGGTCTCGTATGGCTTGCCCTGGTGATCGCCGTCATCCGAGAAGTCCACCGACAAGTCCGGGGCGTGGCCGGCAGTCCAACACTTAGTTCCATCAGCGCCCTCGCCGCCCTACTCATCTCCCTTGCTTCATTCTTTGTCTCATCAGCTGGGGCGGCGGCGCCGCTCAGTCCCCGCAGCTACATCGTGCAACCCGGGGACTCGCTCTGGGGTATTGCCCAAAAAACACTCGGCGACGCCGAAAAGTGGCCAGAAATTGCTGCATGGAATCGGGCGTCACTGCCTGACCCTCGACTCCTGCATCCCGGCACCAGCCTGCATATTTTCGATCAAGGACTGGTGCCACACTCGGAGACAAGAATCCCGACTGCTGCAGGGAGTATGAAGCGAGCACCGACGGCACCCCCGCACGCGATGAGCGCTCCACAGTGGCTCGGTATTGGTCTGGTGCCGCTAGCGCTCGCGGCCAAGCGGAGGCGCGATGAAATTCTCCAGGGCCGGCACACTGACGACGACGTTGACGAAACGATTCTCCTCCTGCGACACCGCGACGCCACGCTGCTCAAAAAAATTCGTGGACTCCTCCCACCAGAGCCCTGCGGACGCATCTCAATCCCCCACGACGTGGCCACGTCCAGTCACCAGCAAGTTGATGCCGAGCCCGTGGTCATCGTGCCTATCGCCCAGCGAGTGGGACATACTTTGCTGGCCTTCGCCCGCCCGGGTTCGTCCCTGCCCCTTCCCGTCACCGCTCTCAACATTGTCGCGAACTACGCCGTCGCGGGCGACCCCGATCGTAGATGCCATGTAGCGAAAAGTTCCGAGGAGCTCGTACGAGCCCTCGCACTGCGCCAATCACTCGAGGACGTCGTGGTGTACGGTGGCCCCGCGAGTGATCTCGAAGAGCAGTTTGCGGCTCGCTGCGTCACCCTGAGTACGGGTTCCACGGCCAGCGACCTCGTGGACGAGCAGGGCGAAGGGCCCTGGCGATTCCTGCCCGCAATCGAGGTCGCTCCGGCACGCTCGCGAGAGACCTGGGCGCCATCAATGAGGAACTTCAGCAGTCCAGTTCGCGTGGAACTACTGCGCGCCGAACCCCAGATTCTCGGCCTCGTGCACGAATTCCCTGCTTCGTTACGCCGACGCTGCGTCGAAATGTCCGCCTACCTCGCCCTGCACGCCCACGAAGCGATTACCGGTGACCGCTTGCGGGCTCGCGTTCTCACCGACAGCTCATTTGACGCCACCCAGCGCACCTTGGCCAATACTGCTTCGGCCATCCGTAGCAGTTGCGGCTCCACGGAACGTGGCCCGCGCCTGCGTCCAGTGAGTGCGCAGGGCCTCTATCGCCTTCACGATGTCGGCTGCGACCTGACAGACTTCGAGAGCTTGGTCGTGGGCGTGCGTGACCGCGGCGAATCTCCGCGGGACCTCATCATGGCGCTTCGGCTCGTCCACGGCGAACCCCTGGCCGCCGTGCTCAAGGGATTCGACTGGTTTCTCGCGGAAGGACACCTGGCGCGACTCCAACGACTCGGCGAATGGGCTGCTCTGACACTGGCCGAGCACGCTACCGCCAGTGGAGAATGGGATGTGGCTTTTTGGGCCATAGAAAAAGGGCGTCTTCTCGATCCCTATAACGACACACTCACGGCAGCCCTACACCGCATCCCTCGTCTACGCGAGCTTGGCGGAAATCGATCCAGCGGATCGCAGGACCAGACCATCGGATCCGGCGGAACTGTAACGATGCGCGGGGCGCTCTCGAGCTTCACGAACTAGATCGAGAAGTAACTCGGAGAAATTAAGTGGTGGTGAAATGAAGAGGTGCTTAGCCAGCGAACCGGGAATCGTATTGATTTCATTCACGTAGATCTCGTGGTCACTAATGAGAAAATCTATTCGCGCTACGCCCCGGAGACCAGAAATCTCCACGATACGCGTCGTGAATTCTTCGATGGCGGCCCTTTGCCCCTGGGCCAGATCCGCGGGAATCTCTCGTGGTGCGCCCACCATTCCCGAACCCCCAACGTACTTGTCGCGGTAGTCAAGAATTTCTGCCGTGAGCGAACGGCGTAGGGGTTTTTCTATCGCCGACAATTGCACGTCGGGGTAGCTGCGCACTGCGATTTGCACGTCGAAAAGGTCAGCTCGGTAGGGCTCAACAACGCAGCCTCGCTCGAAGTGCGGATTCGTGGTGAGCCGAGCCAAGGCCGTGGGCAAATCTTCGACCACGTCGATGCCGATCGACGAACCACCGAAACGAGGCTTCAAAATGTAGGGTCCCGCGAAAGGCAACGCGGTGCTGCGGGAGGTCAAAATCTCGCGCGGCAGGGTGGGCAAGCCGGCCGCGAGAACTACGGCGCCGAAACTCCACTTATCCATGCCGAGCGCTGCTCCCGCCACCGTGGGGCCACTGTAGGCAATACCCGCGAGGTCCAGGGTCGCCTGAATGGTTCCGTCCTCACCTGGCCCACCATGCGTGGCCACAATGATCGCGTCAAGAGCTAGGCGCTGCGCCTTACCAAAGCGGGACGCCGGGGTGAAAAAACCTCCCCCATCACCCACCCGTAACTCCAAGATCTCGGCCTGGGGCGGTAGCCCGTCGACGAAGGCTTCTGATTCGAGTTTCGGGTCGACCTGCGTAAAGACGCCGGTTTTAGTCCAGTACAGAGCCGCTACATCGTGGCCGGAGCGAACCAGTTCGTGGACGGCCACCAAGCCGGTCAGGATAGAAATATCGTGCTCCGGCGTCGGTCCTCCGAAAAGTACACCTATCACTAGAAACCTCGTCTGTCGATGTTAACGATTTCAAGGGTAGTGGTCGGGCAGGTCGTTCAGGTACAACACTGCGTCATGGATCGCCAAAGTACCTCGTACCCACCTCGTAGCCTCCTCGCGGTACTGAACGAAGACGGCCCCCGGGCCAAAGCCCTGAGAAAGTGGTCCCGCATTCGTAGAGCCCACCACAATGAGTTCAGCGCCGAAAGCCGCAATGGCTGCCCCCAAATTTCGATTCTCTCGAACTTGGGACGAACCCAATTCCACCAAACCTGGAGTCACCACCACGCGCCGGCCCGTAATTGGCTGAGTGAGCAGGGTGCGCAACGCGCTGCTCGCGCTCGATGGATTCGCGTTAAAGGTGTCGTCGATGATTGTGACGCCCGACGCACTCGTCATCACGGCACTACGATTCGCCACCGCATGGACTCGAGTCACCGCTTCGAGTACTTCATCTCTTCCAAGTCCCAGCTCCAACGCCGCCGCCAGCGAGCAAGCCAGATTGGTCGGCTGCACCCCCGCGACGAGGTTCGTGGAACCCAGAAGCTCACCAGCCAGGAGAATTTCCCAGCGACCCTCGACTTCTCGAACGGCTACGTCACTGTCACTCGTCGTGCCCGCTCGTACGACGCGCGTGCCCGTCAGCCGGGCGGGCCACGAGGCGAGACGCTCATCATCGACGTTAAGAATTACCGTCGCAACACCAGACGTGATTTCAAATTTCGCGGACTCGATGACCTCCAACGACCCCATGCGCTCGAGGTGGACTGGCCCGATAGCCGTCACGACCGCAATATCTGGATGGCACCACGTGCAGAGGTCGGCTATTTCTCCTGGACCGTACGTGCCCATTTCCGCGATGAAAATTCTTGCATCGTCGCTCAAACCTTCAGAAATGGCTCGCGACAGCCCGGCGCGATTATTAAAGCTACGCGGCGACGCCACGACCCCACGACTGTCCCCGAGCAAGCTCGTGAGATGTTGTTTCGTAGAGGTCTTGCCGAAGGAACCCGTTATCGCCACCACGCGAGGACTAACACGAGCCAGGCGCTCGCTCGCTCGCTGCGTGAAGTGGCGAGCGCTGCGATCCTCGGGCCGACGACGAACCACCAGTGCTAGATCCAGCGAGGGTGCCACCAGCGTCGCCGCCACGGCCAGGCCAATCAGAGCATTGTGAACAAGCAGCGTCATGACGAGAACAAGGAGGAGGGCCTGAGCCAGGGCCACCGCGGCTAACAACTTGAGGCGGCGAGTCCACGCGAGCTTTCCGGTGCGGCCCTTCAGGGGAAGCCGACCCGTCACGATTGCGCTCAGGAGAGCACAGACGATCCAGGGTCGAACCGCGGCGCTGGTCGCAGCGGCCGCCGCCACAAGAACTAGCAGACTAGCGACCAGCCCCACGAAGCTTCGTCCCCCTGAGTACCCGAAGCCGCGCAGCGCCGCGCGTGCCCAACGAAGGTAAAAACGCGTCACCGAACTCGCGATGTAGTGCTCACGCTGGGCTACACGAAGCCACTTCACCAAACCCGTGAAGTAGAGCGCGATCAGCAGAACCGCAAGTAGGAGTGACAGCGCGAGTCTCACTGGAGCATCTCGTCGACTGCCACAACCAAGGATCCGGGCGACTCCGTCGGTACGAGATGGCCCACGGCGCCGAGGACGACGAGCGACGTCGATGCGGGCAGTGAGTCCATGGCCCGCGTCGCTACCTCGAGAGGTACGTCCTGATCGAGGGCACCCCATACGAGAGCTACGGGCACCCGCAACTCGGCAAGCTGCGTTTCGTAACTCTCATTCACCGTAGTTACCAGGATGTCCCTCAGGAGGCCACTGGCGTTTCGATAATCCCGTGATCCGTACTTTTGTCGAGCCCGCTCCCATTGCTGCGACGAGATCAAGCCCACGCGCCCCAGCCGACGAATTATGCGGTAGGCGAGCGGCCCACGACTCACCGGACCCAGGCGCAGGAGCGGAACGCCAGTCAGGACGAGCCCCGAGATTTTCGCCGTGGGTGACGTCGCGAGCACGACAGCTACGCGTCCGCCGAAAGAGTGTCCGACCACGACGACTGGTTCCGACGTTTCCAGGGCGATTACTGCTTCGACGAGTTCAGCGTACAGCGCGGCACCCCCCGCGATGGCGGGCAAGGGCGAGGAGCCAAAACCGGGTAAATCGAGGGCGAGCGATGACACTCCCTGCTTCGCAAGCGCGACTGCCACATCGCCAAAATCACGACCCGAGCGGCCCCAACCGTGAAGAAAAATAACGCGCGGAGGGTTCGATCCGTATTTCTCCGCGAAGATCGGACCGGTTCCGATGGCACGTAGCACGACTCAAGATTAGTAAGGCTTACCCTTCGGCTCGTGTCAGGTCGCAACGGGCTTGTAGCGTGACACTGATGATGAGTGAATCAACTTTTTCCGAAGATTTGCTGGCGGGCCTCACTCCAGAACAGCGTGAGGCGGTGACCTCACCACAAAAACGTATTTTGGTACGGGCTACCGCCGGATCGGGTAAGACTCACGTTCTCACACTGCGTATCCAACGCCGCGTCGCCACCGACGATATCGACCACGATCACGTCCTGGCGATGACCTTCACCAGAAAGGCAGCCGACGAGTTGAGCCAGCGCCTCTACCGCGCTGGTGTCCGCGACGTCCGGGCCGGCACTTTCCACCGAGCTGCGCTCAGTATCGTCAATCAATATCGCCACGACCGCTCGCTCCCGCCAACCGTCATTGAGCCCAATCGGCGGAAATTAGTCACCGAGCTGATCGCTCAGATGAACAGCGCTGGCAGCGTGACGCGTGACTGGCAGATTCCCCAAATCGAACAAGAACTTGCTTGGTCCCTCTCGCTCGGCCTGCGCACGTCGACCTACGTACGAGCCGCGACCCTGGCCAGGCGCCAGTGCCCACTTCCCCTGGGTCAATTCGCTGAACTCATCGATCGCTACATCGGACTCTGCCAGAGTCGAGCCGTGTATGACTTCGACCTGCTGCTCAGCGAAGCCACCCGTATTCTGAGCGATGAACCCGCGGTGCGGGCGGCTTTTCGCTATCGGAATCGAGCGCTCTTCGTCGACGAAACCCAGGACATGAATCCCCTGCAGTTCGCGCTCCTCCGCGAGATGGCGGGTGACGACCCTGACCTTTTTGCGGTCGGCGACCCCAATCAATCCATTTACGGATTCAACGGTGCTAACCCGACTCTGCTCGAAGAAATTTCAGCCCTGTGGCCCGACACCGTGACTTTAGATCTCACTCGTAATCACCGCTCAACCGCCCACATCATCATGGTGGCCAACACGCTGTTGGAGGCGGGTGCGCGTGGCATCACACCCGCCCGTGACGATGGCGAATTGCCGAACATCCAGTCCTTCGATACCGATGTTGACGAGGCCGCGCGCGTGGCTTCGTGGCTACAATCAAAGAATCAGCCAGGGTCACCCTGGAAATCCATGGCGGTGCTGGCGAGAACGAACGCCCAGATCGACGTCATGGCTAGCGCACTAGAGCACGTGGGCGTTCCCTTCGAGCGCCGAGGTGCCGAGCACTCACCCGCTTCGGACCTCACTGGGGCTCCGCTGACCCGCAACCGCGTCCTACGGACAGAAGTCCCCAACGCGGTAGCGCTGTCGACTATTCACCGAGCCAAGGGTCTGGAGTGGCAACACGTAGCCGCCATTGGCTGGTCCGACGGACTACTTCCCTTTCGTAGCGCTCATTCGGAGAGCGAACTGGCCGAAGAGCAGCGACTCGCCTACGTGGCTCTCACTCGAGCAGAAATCTCGTTGCTCATCACCTGGAGTCGAGGACCAGTGGCCGGCCATCGTGGTGAACGAGCACCCTCTCGCTTCTTAGCCGCCATCGAAGAGGTCATCTCGAGCGAACGCCTCGCCACCGCACCCCTGAGCCCCGCCGACGGCAGTGCCAGAGCAGCATCTCTCAAGGCGAAATTAATCTCCTCACTACATCAGCCAAACGAAACGAGTAAGTCATGAATGGTGCCGCGGCCCTCCTGTCGACATTGCGCGCCAATGGCGTGGACGTCTGTTTTGCTAATCCCGGCACCAGCGAAATGCACTTCGTCGCCGCTCTCGACACGGTGAGCGACTTTCGTGCGGTGCTCTGCCTCTTCGAGGGAGTAGCTACTGGAGCGGCCGATGGCTACGCCCGCGTCACTGGTCGCCCCGCCGCAACCCTGCTGCACCTCGGACCCGGACTGGGTAATGGTTGGGCCAATCTCCATAACGCCCGACGTGCTCGCGTCCCTCTGATCAATATTGTCGGCGACCACGCCCTCTACCACGAGGAATTCGACGCACCCCTTCAGAGCGATATCGCCGCCGTCTCCTCGGCCGTGTCGACCTGGCACCGCCGAACCCTTGGCGCTGACGACCTTCCCCGTGACGCGGCTGATGCCGTCGCGGCCAGTTACGGACCTCCCGGCGCCATTGCCACCCTCGTGCTGCCCGCCGACGTGTCCTGGGGCGAACTGACCTCGATTCCCACGACCTGGCCGGTTCGACCTCGTGTGTCTCGCCCACGGCCCACTTCCGACGACCTCGACGCTGCCGCGAGGGCGCTCGCTCGAGACCGCAGTGCCCTTTTTCTGGGCGGCACAGCTCTCTGCACCGAGGGTCTCGCCCTCGCCAACCGAATAGCCACCGCGACCAATGCACGGGTTTTCAGTGAGACTTTTCCCGCCATCACTGACCGCGGAGCGGGTGTCGCCAGCGTGGAGCGAACTATCTATCTCAGCGAATTCGCCATCTCTCAGTTCTCGGACATTGAACATCTCGTGCTCTTTGATGCGACTGAGCCCGTGGGGTTTTTCGCCTACCCCGACATCCCCTCACGGCTCCTCCCCGAGACTTGCGAGGTGCTGAGCGCGAGCGCCGTCGGCTTCGATGCCCTGAGCGCTCTACGGTCGCTGGTTGAGCACTTTGACGCCCCCGAAGTAGAAATTCCCCACGGTGCGGTGCCCGACGCCCCCACCGGGGCCCTCACCACTCTTTCGATGGCTCAGGCCGTCGGGGCCACCTTGCCCGAGAATGTCATCGTCGTTGACGAATCCAATACTGGTGGCGTTCACCTCTACGGCGCGACGCGATTCTCCCCGCCACATCAGTGGCTCACCCTAACTGGTGGCGCCATTGGCTTTGCTCTCCCCACCGCCCTCGGGGCCGCGATCGGTGGTGGCGGACGGCGTGTGCTCGCCATCGAATCGGACGGGTCCATGATGTACACCCCCCAAGCCCTCTGGTCCATGGCCCGCGAGGGACTCGACGTCACCGTCCTCGTGCTCTCCAACCGTAGCTACGGCATCTTGAATCTCGAACTCTCTCGGGTGGGGGCAACCAGCACCTCGGCGGCTTCGCGACGACTACTCGACCTCACGGGGCCCGAGCTCTCCCTCTGCGCCATTGCGCGGGCGCAGGGAGTTCCCGCCACTCTCGTCACCTCGGCGGACGAACTCGTTGATGCCTTACGGCGTAGTTTTTCTACCCCGGGGCCCACTTTCATCGAGGCCATGCTCCCAGCGGGGCTGAGTTAGAAGGGTTCCAATTCAACGACCACTGGGGCGTGATCGGAAGGTTTCTCTCCCTTGCGTTGGTCGCGCGACACGTAACTAGCCCGCACCGACGGCAGCAGATTCGCACTCACGAGCAGAAGATCAATGCGGAGGCCAAAACCCCGACGGAAGGAGCCGTTGCGGTAATCCCACCATGAAAAACAGGGTTCATCTGGGTGGAGATGTCGCGTGACGTCCACCACGCCCATTTCGATAATTTCCTGCACCGCAGTCCGTTCGGCTTCCGACACGTGCGTCGCTCCCAGAAAGGCCGACGGGTCGTGGCAATCCAGGTCCGATGGAGCCACGTTGAAGTCACCGCCCACGATGAGTCGTTGCCCGTCCGGTCGCCGCGCTACCAGGTCGCGTAGTGCGGCCAGCCAACGGAGCTTGTAGGCGTAGTGCGGGTCATCGAGGGCACGGCCATTGGGCACGTAGCAGGAGTACACCTGTAGTCCCCCACAGATCGCTCCAATACAACGCGCTTCGGGGTCGTCATCTCCAAAACCCCGCGTCACTTCTTCCAGACCAACGCGCGAAATGATCGCCACGCCGTTCCACTGGCCCTGCCCGTAATGGGCTGCCTCGTAGCCCAACTCTCGCAAGGACTCAAAGGGGAATTTCGCGTCATTCTGCTTCGTTTCTTGCACCAGCAGAATGTCGATGTCCTCACTGAGCAGGTAGGCCTCGACGCGAGTACGGCGGGCGGTCAGTGAATTGACGTTCCACGTGGCGACCTTCACTCGCTGTCGACCACCACGAACATTATTTCCGCCTGAACCGCAAGAACTCCATTGAGTAATGCTCGGCCGCGTCCCGTGCCACCGCTCGCCGAGAGGCGCAGCATTTCGCACTCCAAAGTCACCGTATCTCCGGGAAGAACCGACTTTCGAAACCTGGCTTTTTCGACGCCGGCGAAGAGGGGAAGTTTTCGCGAATAACGCGAGTCGGCGAGCACGGCTACCGCACCACACTGCGCGATCGACTCGAGGAGCAGAACGCCCGGAGTGATGGGGCGTCCGGGGAAATGGCCGGCGAAGAAGGGTTCGTCCGGACCGAGCGTCCAACGAGCGGTCGCGCGCTCACCGGGGACAATCTCTATCATCTCGTCGAGCAATAAGAACGGGGCGCGGTGGGGCAACCAATCTTCGGGTCGAAGAGACAGACTGCTCACCGCAGGGCCAACTCCGCAATACGACGCACCGAGTCAACGCTGAGGAGGGTGAACTGGTGCACCTCCCCGCGCTGTAAGACGTCGCGTGCTCGCGAGGGTGCGGGGTTACCCAAATTCGTCGTCGGTGCGTAACACTCAATCGGCGTACCGTCACTGAGATTTACTCCAATAACCGCTCCGTGCGAGGTGAAGCTTCGCACTTCTCCGGTCACCTTGGAGCGCAACTTATAGGCCCGAATGAAGCGCTCAAAGTCCGCTTCGGGGTTGACCGGCTGTCGACCACGACGAAGTGCGACCACCGGAGCTGCGAGCTCGACCTGGGTCCGGGCGTCCTCCTTGCTCGGCTTGGGGAGCTTCTTGGCAACGTCGCCCTTGACCTTGATAACCTTCGCTGTCCTGGGCGCCGCGGGCTCTTTTTTCACCGAGGGTGACTTTTCCTTCGGGACCGCTTTGGCGGGCTTCGGGACCGCTTTGGCGGGCTTCGCGACTTTCGCGACCTTGCTCGTGGGCGTCAAGGTGGCGCCAATCTGCGGGACCTCACCATTCGGCAGGGCCACGGTGAGCTTCCTCACCGGTCGGGTGGACTTCGCACCGCGAACGGGAAGTCGAGGCGTAAAGACCCAGCCCACGCCGGGAACCGGCTTGCCGCCAGTGAGGCGATCCGGCTCAAAGAGCCAGGGGTGCTCGTCATGAAATTCCTGGAAGGAGTCATTACTAAGAACCACCGCCCCGATGCGAACAGCGATCTTCAAAATAAAAGCGTCCCCTCGACCAATGGCCCCAGCCGGTGGAGTGACAATTTCGCCGGCTAATTCGGCCTCTTTGAATCGAGAGCGGTCCTCGGGCGCGACGCGATGCTCGAAAGTAGCGTCAGCCACGACAATCACTTCGGCCCCGGGAAATTCCTCTAAGTAGGCCGTTACGGCCGCGTCCAGCTGATCGAGGCTCGGCGTGGTGCGTCCCTCAGTGGCAATATTGGAACCGTCCACGACCACCCGGTGGCGCGGTGGCGCCTTCGAAGCGCTCACCCGACGGCTCGGGTCATGAGATCAGCCTGTTCCGCCGCGTGCACGAGCCCCGAGCCGGTAGCGGGGCTCGCCGACTCGACGCGAGCGACGTGACGCAGTGAGTAGTGATCTCGCGACACTTTGTGCATCTGGTGGTGGACGAAATACCACGCGCCCATGTTTTCCGGCTCTTCTTGCAGCCAGACCAACTCGTTGAAATTGGGGTAGGTGGCCAGAATTTCGTCAATGCGTTCCTGGGGCCACGGGTAGAGCTGTTCCACGCGCACTACGGCGACGGTGCTCGCCCCGAGCGCGTCACGACGAGCGAGGGCTTCGTGGCCCACCTTTCCGGAAGCGAGAACCACCCGCGTCACGTCGGTAACTTTTGCCGCGGCGTCATCGAGCACGGTCTGGAAAGAACCATGCTCCAAATCGACCATGGGCGAGCGCATCTCTTTGGCGCGCAACATCGACTTTGGCGTAAAGACGACGAGCGGGGTGGAGTGGCTACGTCGCACCTGACTGCGCAGCAGGTGGAAATACTGACTGGCCGACGTGGGTATTGCGATGCGCAGATTGTTACGCGCGCTCAGGGTCAAGAAACGCTCGATGCGACCACTGGAGTGCTCCGGGCCCTGCCCCTCGTAGCCGTGGGGCAACAGCATCACCAAGCTGGCTCGCTGGCCCCACTTGTCCTCGGCCGCCACTAAAAAGTTGTCGATAATGATTTCGGCGCCGTTCACGAAGTCACCGAACTGCGCCTCCCACAGCACGAGTGAGCTGGTGGCTTCGACGGAGTAGCCGTATTCAAAGCCCAGGGCAGCGTATTCACTGAGGAACGAGTCCCGCACGGTGAAGGTGCCGGTTGCTCCATCGAGGTGACTCAGCGGCACGTACTGGGCCGCGGTGACGTAGTCAATCAGCGCCGCGTGGCGGTGCGAGAAGGTACCCCGCCGGGAGTCTTGCCCCATGAGGCGAACATTGGTTCCCTCGTGTAGCAGGGTCCCGAAGGCGAGGGCTTCGCCCAGGGCCCAATCCACTTCGCCACCAGCCACCATTTCGTCGCGTTGCTGGAATTGACGCTCTAATTTTGGATGAATAGTAAAGCCCTCGGGCACCTGCGACGTGGCCCTGCTCAGCGTGAGCAAACTCGCGAGCTCCACGCCGGTCGGGGGTGCGAGAAGGTCTACGGGGACCTCGTGAACGGGCACACTTTCGAGCACTGGTTTGGGAACGGTGCGCACTTCGTCCAGCACGCCCTGTAACTGTGCGTTAAAGGCATCCAGCATCGCCTCGGCCTCTTCAATCGTGAGATCGCCGCGTCGAATCAGAGTCTCGGTGTAGAGCTTTCTCACCGAGCGAGTGGCGTCAATTACCTTGTACATCAAGGGTTGGGTGTAACTCGGGTCGTCGCCCTCATTATGTCCGTGACGTCGGTAGCACACCAGATCAATCACCACGTCGCGGTGGAATCGCGCACGGTAGTCAAAGGCCAACTGCGCGGCCCGCGCGCAGGCCTCGGGATCGTCCCCGTTGACGTGGATAATCGGCGCTTGAATCATTTTGGCCACGTCAGTCGGGTAGAAGCTTGATCGCGCTGATTCGGGCGACGTAGTGAAACCCACCTGGTTATTGATCACGAGGTGAATCGCCCCACCGATGCGGTAGCCCGAGAGCTGGGACATATTTAAGGTCTCGGCCACGACTCCCTGCCCGGCGAAGGCGGCGTCACCGTGAATGAGAATGGCGAGGTAGGGGAAGACCTCCGGCGGCAGTGCCGTCCCGGTACCGTCGGAGGGGGCGAGCACGGTGTCTTGCTTGGCGCGAACGATGCCCTCTACGACGGGACTTACGGCCTCGAGGTGCGAAGGGTTGGACGCCATTGAGACCTCGACCCGGGCACCGCTACGGCTCGTAAACACTCCGTGGGCGCCCTTGTGGTACTTCACGTCGCCCGAGCCCTGCACGCTCTGCGGATCGAGGTTGCCTTCGAATTCCGAGAATATGTCGGAGTAACTCTTACCCACAACGTTGGCCAAAACGTTCAGTCGGCCACGGTGCGCCATGCCAATAACGGCTTCGCTCACTCCGTTTTCCGCCGCCGCACTGAGCATGGTGTTGAGCGCGACAATGGTGGATTCTCCGCCCTCGAGGCCGAAGCGCTTTTGTCCAACGTAGCGCGTATGTAAGAAGCGTTCAAAGACTTCGGCCGAGTTGAGTCCCGACATGATGTACAGCTGATCATCGATCGAGGGATGGATGGATACGCCCTCGAGACGCTCTTGGAACCACTTCTTTTGCTGCGGGTCCATGATGTGCATGTACTCCACGCCCATCGTGCGACAGTAGGCCTCGCGCAAGATAGTGAGGACTTCTTCGAGAGTGGCTTCGTAACGACCCGCCACGCCGTCCACGATGAAGCTTCGTTGCAAATCCCACATGGAGAGTCCGTAGGTCGAAAGATCAAGTTCGGCGTGCAGCTGTGGCGGCTCCACATTCAGGGGGTCGAGGTGCGCATTCAGGTGGCCCCGAACGCGGTACATGTTGATGAGCTCCTGCACGCGGATGTTCTTGAGAACGTGCTCGTCCACGTTGGGTTCGCTCGCTACCGAACGGTCATTCGCGAAGCGAGTCGGTTCGTAGGGAACGCCCATCGCGGCGAAGATCTCGTCGTAGAAGCCGTGACCGCCGGTCAGACATTCGGCTACGTACTTTAAAAAGAGTCCAGATTCGGCACCCTGGATAATGCGGTGATCGTAGGTGGAAGTGAGCGTGACCACCTTGCCCACCCCGAGTTCTGCCAGCACCCGCGGGTTGGCCGCTTCGAACCCGGCCGGCCAACCAAGAGCACCGACACCGAAAATCGCGCCCTGGCCGGGCATGAGTCGGGGCACGGACTGCACTGTCCCAATGGTCCCGGGGTTGGTCAATGACACCGTCGCACCCGTGAAATCATCCACGCCAGCCGTACCGGCGTGGACTTTTCGAATTTTGTCTTCGTAGGCCAACAGGAATCCGCGGAAGTCGTAGGTGTCGGCATCGGCAATGACCGGCACAAGCAGTGTGCGAGAGCCGTCAGACTTCTCAACGTCAACCGCCAGACCCAGGGCCACGTGCTCGTGGCGCCGAACGCCCGGGGTGCCCTTTTCGTCGACGGCGTCGACGAAAGAAGAGTTGAGACCCGTCACCACGCCCAGACCCTTAATCATGGCGAAGGCGATGAGGTGGGTGAAGGAAATTTTTGCGCCGGTTGTGCGCGCCAGTGATTCGTTGAGCGCGGAGCGATTGATTTCCAGGAGGCGGGCCGATACGGTTCGCACGCTGGTCGCCGTGGGCACGCTGAGTGAGGCATTCATATTGGAAACAATCCGCGCCGCCGCACCGCGAAGTGGGAGCGCTAGGGCGTCAATGCTGCCCGCCGGTCGCGGCTCAGAACTTACGGTCGATGGCACCGATGGAATGGGACTGCGCTGGTAATCGACGAAAAATTCTCGCCACGAGGCCGCGACGCTATTGGGGTCCGCCAAAAAACGGTCGTACATGTCGTCGACCAACCAGGCGTTGGGACCAAAGGACCCGGAACGATTCGATGCGCTATCTGAGGGGGGAGTCACCCGCCTAGCCTAGGGCGCATCGGTCACCTTGCTCAAGGTTCACTTCGGGGTAATTTCCGGTAAGTTCGCTTCCGTGTCAGCTTCTTCGATTACCCCGAGGGGCCTCGTACCTCCCGCGGCTCCACTCGTCGCGGGGCTCGCCGCGTGGCAGCGGCAGGTCGAGGGAGTCAGTGCCACCCTCATTTGCGTTCACGGGGGCCTCGACCGAGGTGGCTCCTTTGCCCGTATCGCACGCCGAAGCGAGCATTTCAACGTCGTGGCCTACGACCGTCGCGGGTACCAAGGGAGTCGTGGTCGCCAGCCCATCGATCTCAACGGTCACATCGACGACCTGTGCGCCATCGCCACTGCGGTCCAGTCCCTCGGGCCCGTCATCGTTCTCGGCCACAGTTACGGCGGGGTCGTCGCGATTGGGGCTGCCCTTCGACGACCTGATCTCTTCGCTCTTCTGGTCACCTACGAAGCCCCCCTCCCCTGGATTTATCGTCGGCCGGGGTTTACTAATGACCTCCACGAGGACCCTAGTGAGGAGGCGGAGCAATTCTTTCGCCGCATGGTCTCGTCCGCCGCGTGGGATCGTCTGAGTGATGACGACAAGGCCTCCCGACGGGCGGACGGCATCGCTCTGTTGGACGATTTGCGGACCTTGCGCGGTAGCGCCCCCTACGAACTCGCCACGCTCGAGATTCCCTGCGTGTACGCCTACGGCGACGGCCCGCATCAGATCTACTACGAGGAACTCGTCCAACACTTGGTGGCGACTTCACCGGTCTTTCGAGCCACTTCGCTCCTCGCCACCAACCACGGAGCCCACCTCTCTAACCCTGACCAGTTACTGAAATTAATCACTGACGAATGGACGCACCTATGCGCATTGCCATAACTGGATCCACTGGCCTCATCGGTCGCCACCTCACGCGCGCTCTGCTGGAACGTGGGGACAGCGTCATCGCCTTCAGCCGGCCCTCGAGTAATGCCGTGAACGTCCCCATCATCCGCTGGGACCCGGAGCTAAATTTCATGAACGCCGCCGACCTGACCGCGGTGGGACAGCTCGACGCGGTGGTTCACCTAGCCGGTGCGGGCGTGGCTGATCGGCGTTGGACGTCCCGGCGCAAGGCACTGATTTTGGAATCACGAACCCGAAGCACTGAACTGCTCGCTGCCCGCCTTGGCGATCTCGCGAGTCCGCCCCAGATTCTCCTCTCGAGTTCCGCCATTGGCTATTACGGCTCGTGCGGCGCGAAGGTACTCACCGAGCAATCACCGACGGGATCGGGTTTTCTCGCCGAGGTGTGTCAGGCCTGGGAGGGGGCTACCAGTTCGCTACGGGGCAGCGACATTGTCGTCACCACCGCCAGGACCGGAATTGTGCTCACCGCGGACGGTGGCGCACTGGGTAAGCAACTGCCCCTCTTCAAGGCGGGCCTCGGTAGTCAATTGGGATCGGGTGAGCAATTTGTCAGCTCGATTTCTCTGGACGACCAGATACGCGCCATGCTCTTCCTCCTGGAGCACCCCACCCCCGGACCCGTCAACCTCGTTGGGCCAGATCCGGTCACCAACAAGCAGTTCACGCATGAATTAGCGACGCTTCTTCATCGCCCGGCCCTCTTTCGCGTACCACGGGTAGCCCTCGCGGCCGCTCTCGGCGCCGAACTGTGTGACGAGGCCCTCCTCGCTAGTCAACGCGTTCGACCCGAGGTGCTCCTGCAGGCTGGTTTTGACTTTCGACACCCCACGAACGCCCTCGCGCTCGCCGCCGCACTCGCCTAAGAGGAAACTCCCACCATTTCCCTACGGGCAGTATGATTTCAGTTTGTGAGTCTCCTTTCTATTCAGAACCTGCAAACCAGTTTTTCCATGAGAACTTCCAACGTCACGGCGGTCGACGGCGTCTCCTTGGAGATCCAGCCGGGTGAGTGCGTCGGCATCGTCGGTGAATCAGGTTGCGGTAAGACCACGACCGGGCTTTCTATCATGCGTCTGCTCCCGGGCAACGGCCATGTAGCGGGCGGTCAAATCCTCTTTGATGGCAAAAACCTCGCTGAATTAAGCGAAAAAGAGATGCAATCAGTACGTGGAAATAGCATCGCCCTCATCCCCCAAGACCCCATGACCTCGCTCAACCCGGTGATGCGTATTGGCGATCAAATCGCCGAGGGCTACCGCATTCACCGTGGGGCTTCCAAGGAAGAAGCTCGTCAGCGGGCCCTCGAGGTCTTGCGACTCGTGGAAATGCCCATGCCCGAGGAGCGTTTGGCCCAGTACCCCCACGAATTGTCGGGAGGACTACGCCAGCGAGTCATGATCGCTATGGCACTGGTCTGCGAACCGAAGATTCTCATTGCCGACGAACCAACCACCGCCCTCGACGTCACCATCCAAGCCCAAATCCTCGACATTCTCGACAATCTGCGTGAAAAAATGCAGATGGCCGTTATTTTGATTACCCACGACATGGGCGTCATCGCCAGTCGTACCGACCGCGTCGTCGTCATGTACGCGGGCAAGGTGGTAGAAGAGGCGGATACGAAGACCCTCTTTACCAAAATGCACCACCCCTACACCCAGGCCCTCTTGGCCTCGGTACCCAAGCTGGACAATGTGGCCAGTGGTGGTCGCCTCCTCTCCATTTCTGGCCTTCCGCCAGATCTCTCCCAGGATATTGTTGGCTGTCGCTTCGCCCCCCGCTGCGCCTACGCCACCGATCAGTGCCGCAGCCACGAGCCAGAAACCACCAACGTCGATGGTGGTCACCGCTACGCCTGCTTTAATCCCATCGACGGGCCCCTCGTGGCTCAGGTTTCGGCCTCGGAAACGCAGAAGAAGGCAGCGACTGACAGAACTCTGCTGAGCGTGAACAATCTCGTCAAGAGCTTCCCAGTGCGTGGAGCCAGCCTGCTTCGACGCACCGTCGGCCACGTCAGTGCGGTAGCCAACGTCAATATCGAGATATTTGAAGGCGAAACCTTCGGTCTCGTCGGCGAGTCTGGTTGCGGTAAGACCACAATTGGTCGTCTGATCGTGGGGCTCGAAGAGCCGACGAGTGGTTCGGTTACCTTCACCAGCGGTTCTAGCGATGGCCTCAAAGGGGCCGCCCAGCGCCGAGCGGGAGCTCGCGACCGCCAGATGATTTTCCAAGACCCCTACGCTTCGCTGGACCCGCGTAAGAAGGTTGGCGATATTATTCGCGAACCGCTGGAGATTCAAAAGGACCTCGACCGTCACGCCATGGACGCCCGTGTCATTCAACTCCTCGACGAAGTCGGACTCCCCCACGAAGCGGTGAATCGCTACCCGCACGAGTTCTCCGGTGGTCAGCGTCAGCGCATCGGTCTCGCTCGAGCACTGGCCCTCGAACCGAAGCTCATCATTGCCGACGAGCCGGTTTCGGCTCTCGACGTTTCGATCCAAGCTCAAATTTTGAACCTGATGCAAGATTTACAGGAGTCCCGCGGCCTGTCGTACATTCTCATTAGTCACGACCTCGCTGTGGTTCGTTACGTCGCCCACCGCATTGGTGTCATGTACCTCGGCAAGCTCGTCGAGGTTGGACCCGCGGACGACGTGTTCAGCCGACCTGGGCATCACTACACGCAGGGACTGCTCGACGCGGTGCCCAGCGCTGACGTCAACAGAGAGCGGGTTGCTACGCGTCAAATTCAAGGCGAACTACCCAGTGCCGCCAACCCACCATCGGGCTGCCGTTTTCGCACTCGTTGCGTTGCGGCCGAGGACCGTTGCGCCAACGAGGAACCCCTCATGCAGGACCTCGGGAACGGCCACTTCGTCGCGTGCCACTTCCCCATCAGCACACCAGTCACCATCAGCACTCACTAATTCACCGTTTCGTCACGGGCCTGATACCGGTGCTGTGTGCTCACGCATAAGCCAGCACGAGATCTCAGCCGTACTCCCGATCACTGGCAATTGTTGCGTCCAAAGTGTGGTGCCGTACTTCTAGCGAGGCTACGAGCTAGCTCCGGAAACGTTCTTTCCGAACCACCGCACCTAGGTGCCATAGTGCTGTTCCCCTCACACGCGCTTCATCACCGTCATCGCTGAACCCACACGTGGATTCGTCGTGCGACAGTAATTTTTTTAGCGTTCGCGCAGGCGTACTTCGAAGGCGTCACGCATGGCGTCACCAATGAAGTTGAACGAGACAATCAGTAGCAAGAAGAGCAGGCAGACGGGGTAGGTTTGCCACCAATAACCCACCTGGAAATTATTCGTCCCCATCTGAATCATGGTTCCCCAGTCAGTATCCGGGAGTGGAATACCAAGCCCCAAGAAGCCCAAGCTCGTCAGCGCCAGGATTGAACCGGCCATCGCAAAAGTACCCACAGTAACCATCGTGCTGACCGTATTGGGAAGTATGTGGCGCCAGATGATGCGTCCCGAACCACCGCCCATTGACCGTACCGCTTGTACGAACTCTCGATCTCGCAAGGAGATCGCCTCGGCGCGCATCAAACGAGCGTCTCCAAACCAGCCAAACAGACCCAGCACCAAGATGAGCAGTGTCTTCGAACGACCAAAGAGCGCAATGACGGCGAGCAAAAGAAACAGGCCAGGGATGGACAGCATCGCGTCTACAAAACGCATCATGATGGAGTCAATGGCCCCTCCACGGTAACCGGCAAAAATCCCGTACCCGACTCCAATCACCATAGAAATGACCGCGGCGAGAAAACCCAACTCCAGCGATGACCTACCGGCGAACATCAAGCGCCCGAGTATGTCGAAACCGAGATAGTCGGTGCCCAGGGGAAAGCCTCGACCTGGGGGCATATTTATCGTCTGGTAGGAAAGGCTCGCGTCAGTCTGATTGGAGTGGTAGAAGAACGGCCCGATGTAGCAAAAGAGGAGCACTCCGATGACGTAGGCCATAGAGATCACCGCCAACCTGTTGGCACTGAAGACACGGAGCATTTGACGAATCATCGTTTCGCCGCCACGAACCTCGCCACCATCTGCGAGATGTGGCTCGTTGGAAGCCCCATCAATGAGAATTTCCTGCGTTGACATCACTACCTCCGGCCCGACAGACGAATACGGGGATCAGCGAATGCGATACCGATGTCAGCCAACATATTTCCGAGAACTGTCGTAACGGTCACTATCAAGGTCAAGGCCATGACAACTGGTACGTCCCGTCCGTTGGTTGCCTGAACTGTCAATTGTCCCATGCCCGGGTAATTAAATACTTGTTCGGTGATGAGAGCTCCGCCGAACAGACCTGGGAGTGATAGTCCCAAAATGGTAATCAGGGGCATGACGGCATTACGAAATGCGTGGCGAAACAGAACCCGGTTGGGTGAACAACCCTTGGCTCGGGCGGTGCGAACGTAGTCCTGGACCATGGTGTCCAAGATGGATCCACGCATAAACCTTGTAAGCCCGCCGATTCCGAGCACCGTGAGAGTCATGAGTGGTAGGGCAAACTGCGCAGGAGAACTTATCATCTGCTGCAAAGGCGACCAAAAACCGTTAGCGGTGGGCGAATCGATGGACGGCGGGAACCAATGCAGCGTCAGAGAGAAGAAGATGATGCTCAGCATTGAGAAGAGAAATGCCGGGAACGAGAACAATACAAAGATGATGAAAGTCATCGTGTGGTCAAACAGTGAATTTCTCTTAATTCCCTGAAACATTCCAATCAGGACTGAAATAACCACAGAGAAAACCAGTGAGCCACTTACTAACCACAGTGTTCGAGGAATGTAGGGCCCGATCACCTGGGCAACTGGCTGGTCCAGAGTTACTGCCCCAAGTGAAGTACCCAAATTTCCGTGCACCAAATTCACCATGTAGTGCCAGTACTGGACCACGAAGGGCTGATCTAGTCCTCGCTCATGAACGAACTGATTTACCGCTGCCTGCGTGGCGTGGTTGCCCAAGAGGGCGCGGGCGATGTTACCGGGCATCAATGCCGGCAGCAAAAAGGTCACAAAGCTCACGACGAGCAGTACAAGTAAACCTTGAAAGAATCTGCGAATCGAGTAGTTAAGCACAACGAAACAATAGCAGGCGAAACGCGAAGTTTGATTCTGAGCCACATTGCCGTTACACAATTTCGTACTTAGTACGACGGACTAGCGAGTGCCTGCGTGGACCTTTGAATATTGACGTGAGTATGTCCACCAGCCCGCACCAAAGCGAAGCCCCCGCCACTTTCGTGGCGGGGGCTTCAACTAGATCACTCTAGTGAACTGCTTTACTATCGAATTACTTCGACAGGAACTCCGGCAGCGACGAGTCGGTCGGGGAAGGAGGAAGCACACCCTTGAGCGTGTTCGATACTTCTCCACAACCGGTTCCGGTCGGCTGGTACAGGTACGGCAACTGGTCCATCGCGTACTGAGCGTAACCGTTAGCGGCGTTGAGTTTCGCGCCAGCAGATACGGTTGCGTCAATCAACTTGTCCATTTTTGCGTCCGAGTACATACCTGGGTTTGACAGGGCGCCGGTGTAGAACAACAACTCACCTGACGGGTAGTAGTCCGGTGCGTACAGCCATCCGCCGTACTGGCAAATCTGCCAGTCACCGTTACCCTGGGGGTTACCCGAGGTAGGTGCCGAGCCCGCACCAGAGGTGCAGAGGCTGGCGATGTTGGTGGATACGTCGGTCGACAGGTCAATCTTGAAGCCCATGGACGTCCAAGCGGAAGTCTCGATAGCCATCTGAGCATCCTGCGTCGGGGAGCCTGAGCCGTACCTGTACGTAAGCTTCAAGAGGTCTCCCTTGGCAATACCAGCACCACACTTAGCTGGGGTCACACAGGCGGCGGGGTACACGTTGGTGTTCCAACCGTGAGCCTGCAGCAACGCGATTCCAGCCTTGGGGTTGAACGGATAGTGATTCACAAGGCCACCACTAAATGCGTTCACCGGGAATGTCGGGATCGGGCCGTAGCCTGGGACTCCGTATCCGTTGTACAGCTTCTTCACCAAGTTGACCTGGTCGACTCCGTACTGCAGAGCTTGACGGATGTACAACTGGTTCGGAAGGGCAGTGCCTGACGACTTCGAGTTGAAGTTGTAGTAGGCGTAGTAGAACGCCCAGGTACCACCGGTACGAAGTGTGTATCCATCCAACTGCTTCAGCAGGTTCTTTCCGGCGACACCCAACTTAGGCGAAGGGGTTACATCGGAGGGAAGAACGCCACCAGTGTCAAGTTGTCCCGCTTCAAGCTGCGCAATTTCCGTGGCAGTGCTGGTCTCGGCAACCTGAGTAAAGGTTGCAAAGTGAGCCTTCTGGGCACCAGAGTAAGCCGTGTTCGGAACGTAGACAATGTTACCGGTAGCGCTGAAGGTCTTGAGCTTCCAAGGACCGCTCACAACTTTCCAAATTGGGTTCGTTGCGTAAGCGGCCAAAGCAGCAGCGCTCGCTGGACGGGAGTTGTAGTAGAGGTAACCATAGGCACCCGTGTACACCGACAGCGAGTTCAAAGCTGGCAAGCCGTAGGCCGGAGCAGTGCTTGCTGGGTAGTACCCACAAGTGTTGATCAGGCTCGACATAACAGCAAAGTTCGCCGTTCCACAACCAGCAGCCTCGGTCTGAGGAGTGGTCTGAGCATCGTCGCTCGCAGCCTTACTGTTTGGCGTTACGTACCTGATGTCCCAAGCCCTCGGGAACGGGGTGATCTCCGTCATGAAGTTGTAGTTGAACCAGTTGGGGTTCACGGGAACAGTCGTCGTCAACGTCAAGACGTTGCCACTGGCAGTAACCTGCGACACCTGGTCGGGAATACCGAAACCTGGAACGTAGCCGGCGTAACGGTACGAAACCGCCTGGTACATGTTCAAGAAGAACTTGACCGACTGAGCGTCAATGGTTTCACCGTTGGAGAACTTCCAACCCTTCATGTTGACAGTTACCGTCTTGTTTCCGTTGCTGTAAACCGGCAACGCAGCCAGGGACAGGTCAGCCTGAATGGTGATGTCCGCACCCTTACCAACCCAGTACAGGGGGCGGTACATGTAGGCCTGGAAGGCATTCATGTTGGTGGTCGTGAAATAGGCACCAGACGCATACGGGAAAATGAAGTTCGCGTGTGAGTTTGTTCCCATCGGCACAACGAGTTGGTCCTTCGGCACATGATCGACGTGACTTGCAACGGCAGCTGTAGCAACAGTTGACGCGGCAAGGCTAATAGCGATGGCACCGACTGTTAAGCCGGTTCCCACTAAACGCCGAAAAGTATTTACTTTTCGCATTTAATTGCCTCCCAACAGACACTCTCGTGTCTGCCCTAATTAGTACCGCACTTGTGTGACGGTAAAGTGACTCTAAAACAAACTTTTCGTTTCGTCAAGGCGGGCTAGAAAAAACTTTTCTGTTCGATTCTCCGGCGAAGCCCGCCACCCCAACGAAGCCCACTTAGGAGTTAACCTGCGTCGAGGCACAGCCCTGTCGGACGTTATGGCATTGTCATGCCAATTTAAATACCCTTGTATTCTGCGTGTTTTCCTGGAATACTCCAGCTCCTCCGGTGCCATATCGACACACCGTGTGCCTCTAGAGCTGTGACGTGATCTCTCGACAGGTAGCCCTTATTGCCAGAAAAACCAAATTCTGGTGCTTTTTCAGCCAATTTCACCATTTCCGCGTCCCGGTAGACCTTGGCCAGTATGGAAGCTGCCGCGATGGTGACGGAATTTTGATCACCTCGAACAACAGTTCGTACGGGTAGCCGCGAATAGTGGAAATCGACAGGTGCCCTCTCAGTAAGTGTACGGTCCGATCTCAAGAAATTGATATTTCCGTCCAACAGCGCGCAGGCCGGTACGACAGCGAGACCCAGCAGGGCCCGATGCGCCGCCAGCGTGAGCGACGCAGCGATTCCCCACTCATCTATCTCCTGTGGACTACTGCTGCCGAGCGACCACGCCACGCACCACTCTTGGATGGGCAGGACGAGCCGTTCACGTTGTCGAGCGCTCAATTTCTTCGAATCATTAATGCCCCGGGGAAACTCGGTCACCGAATTGATTGCCACCGCACCAACGGTGAGAGGACCGGCAACAGCACCTCGACCAACTTCGTCGAGGCCCACGACGCAGCCGTACTGACTCATTAGTTCCGATTCGATTACTAAATCAGGGATTTTCGCCAACGTCACAGGTCAAACCGTAGTCAAAGAAGCACAGCCCATAAGTAAGGTGGTGTCATGACTCCTCGCCAAGTAGCCGTAGTTCCTCATACTCACTGGGACCGTGAATGGTACGAACCGTTCCAGACATTCCGGCTCAAACTCATCGATCTTCTCGACGCTCTTATTCCCCTACTGGAGAATGACCCTTCTTATGCCCACTATCTGCTCGACGGCCAAATGGCCGTCGTGGACGATTATCTAGAAGTTCGCCCCGAAATGACGGAACGTTTACGGCGCTTGGCAGCGTCGGGCCGTATTGCCATGGGACCCTGGTACATCTTGGTGGACGAGTTCCTCGTCTCAGGCGAAACAATGATCCGTGACCTACAACTAGGTATCGAAAAGGGTGCGGCCTTCGGGGGCGTTACCTCCGTGGGTTACTTGCCCGACATGTTTGGCCACATCGCCCAGATGCCACAAATACTTTCGCAAGCCGGCTTCGACGACACGGTCTTGTGGCGTGGTGTTCCCAGTGCGGTGACGAAGTCCGGATTCAGGTGGATTGCCCCCGACGGCTCCTCGGTTCGTGCGGAATATCTAATTACGGGGTACGGCAATGGCGCATCCCTACCCGCTGACCCCACAGCGCTGGTGCGTCGAGTGGGCGATCACGTCAACGAAGTGTCCTCCTTTCTCTTCGACGACCTCCTGCTCATGAACGGATCCGACCACCTGCTCCCGCAGCGTCACCTCGGCCACGTATTGGCTGAGGCCAACGCCATTCAGGACGATCTGCACTTCAGCGTGATGTCGATTCCCGATTACCTCGAACACGCACCTCGGGTCGGACTCGAGGAGTGGACCGGGGAGCTGCGAAGCGGTTTTCGCTCGAACATCTTGATGGGGGTCCTCTCGAACCGAGTGGACGTTAAGAGGCTGGCGTCGCTCACCGAACGCGCCATTGAACGCCGAGCCGAGCCATACGCCGCACTCTTTGGTGACCCCAACAACTACCCCGCCGCTGTTCTCGCGATTGCGTGGAAGGAAATAATCCGCAACGCCGCCCACGACTCGATCTGCGCCTGCTCGGTTGACGAGACGGTCGATGCCGTACTCCACCGATTCAACGAAGCCAAGCAAATCGCCACCGGAGTGGCCCAGCGTGGGCTCGAGGCTCTCGCCAATTCAATAAAAGAGCGCGGAGTGGTCGTCGCCAATGCCACCCCTCGCTCGCGATCTGGGATTGTCGAAACGGTGGTCGCCGGGGACGAATTCGACCCGGCCATCATGCAACTCGTAGAGGAGCGAGGGACCTACCCCGACACGATGTTGCTCGACGCCGACGCCATGCGCGCCATCCTCTCGCTCATCCAGGACACTCGTATCGACGATAACGCGTGGGTGCACGAGGTGAGATTGGGGTCAGATGGAGATGATTTGACCCTCGACGTCACGATTGGTACGTACCAGCGGGCTGGTGTTGAGCTGGCTCAAACCCGTCAGGAGCTGTACAGCAAGATTGGATCGGACCCAACGATCAGAACTCGCGTAACCCTGACGCAGCCGCCCATTCGACGAGTCTTAACTTTGACGCCTTCGGTGCCGGGCTTTGGCTGGCACTCCCTCGTCGCCACCGCACCCTCTCACGCAGTCCGACGCGACGGCGATCTGGGTGTCACCAATGGTCGTATCAGCGTCGTGGCTAATTCCACAGATGGCACTTTCAGCATTAACGGACATGCCGGCTTTGGCCGACTCGTGGACGTGGGCGACTTGGGGGATTCGTACAACTATTCTCCGCCGGCCTTCGACCAGCTCGTAACGTCACCAAGCTCGGTGTCAGTTGAGGTCAGCGAATTCGGTCCCCTCCGAGGACTAATTACTATTTCGAGCACCTTTTGTTGGCCAGCGAGTATTCAAGAAACAGAGCAGCGACGCATTGGCGAGGTCGAATGTGTCGTCATCGTCACACTTGAAATCAGAGCGGACGAAAATCATGTCCGCGTGGAGACCAGCTTCGTCAACCCCGCTCGTGACCATCGACTGCGGGTGCACATGCCGCTCATCACGCCTGCGAGCACCTCCCGTGCGGAATGCGCCTTCACCACCGTCGAGCGCGGCTTAACCGCCGAAGGCCGAGGGGAAGAATTTGGACTTCCCACGTTCCCCTCGCGGCGCTTCGTCCAAGCCGGTCGTCTCACTGTGGTTCACGAGGGCCTTCACGAGTACGAGTTGATAGGTATTGACGACGAAAATCGTGCCCACGAGATAGCAATCACCCTTCTTCGATCTACCGCGATGCTCTCGCGCCTCGGAATGACCTACCGCCCACTACCCGCGGGACCTTTGACCTACGTCGAGGGGCTCCAAATGGTGGGAAAGAAAATCATTGCCCGGTACGCCATCGGACTGGACGTGGCCGACCCCTTCGCCTTCGCCGATGACATTCTCGTTCCTCTCGATACCGTGCACGCTCCCGGCGGCGGCTCACGACCAGCCAGCGGCTCCAACTTGCAGGTCGCTGGGGCCGAGGTCTCGTCAGTTCGTCGCGTTGAAGGAGTGCTCGAAATACGAGTATTCAATACTTCGAGTGAAACTACATTGGTCGAAATTCCGCACCGTAGCGGTTGGCTCGTCGACCTTCGTGGACGTGGCCTCGAACCCATTGAAAATTCATTTAGTTTGCGTGGACACGGTATCGCTACGATTCGTCTCCTTGAAAACGAATGACGGCGAACGACGGCACTGTCGTCGTCGTTCCGCTGAAATCGTTTGATACCGGGAAGAGTCGTCTCCGGGCGGCAATGAGCGGCGACCTGGTCCACGACCTCATAATGAAGTTGGCGCGTGGGGTGGTCGCGGCGGCAGAGGGCTTTCGAACAGTCATTGTGAGTGATAATGCGAAAGTTGAATTTTGGGCACGTGAGATGGGATGCGAATGCATCTCCGGTGCGGAGGGCCTTAATCAGAGCCTGCTGGCCGCTCGCCAACGACTCGCAGCCGAGTGCGAACGGCTCGTCATCGTTCATGGTGACATCTGGGAACCAGCATCCCTGTCAATTCTTCCGACCGATTACGAAATTGTCATTGCCCCTGATCGACATAATCAAGGAACCAATGTTCTCTCGCTGCCGTCACAATTAGATTTTCACTTTTCGTACGGACTTAGGTCCGCACTCGCTCACGAGAAGGAAGCGCGGCGGCACGGCCTCACGCCGCTCGTTCTCGGCACCAACTCCTGGGGCGTGGATATCGACACGACGGACGATCTGAATTTCGCACAGTTGCAGTAGTAGCAGCGCAATCAAAGTAAAGAGGGGGGCCCGTAGGCCCCCCTCTTTACTTCCTTACGGAAAATTACTTCTTGGCCGGAGCCTTCTTGGCCGGAGCCTTCTTGGCCGGAGCCTTCTTGGCCGGAGCCTTCTTGGCCGGAGCCTTCTTGGCCGGAGCCTTCTTGGCCGGAGCCTTCTTGGCCGGAGCCTT